>OMEJ01000040.1_pt1 | contig 152778 bp, 168 predicted proteins | sample 1645361 | NCBI WGS metagenome assembly OMEJ01 (sample SAMEA103958156, study PRJEB25191) | human gut metagenome
GTTATCAGTCTACACCATCGGTTTTCTTAAGTCCAGTTAACCTCTGAACAGTAACAAAATCTTAATTAAAAATAAAGAATCTATAAAATAGTATTTGACATTCATGTACAATATTGTTATCATAGATTTAGACAAAAAATGTTAATGGATTGTTACTGCTCGGCAGGCAAAACCAAGTCTGGTAGATTATGATGATTGATCTGCTTTGATTTGGTTTTTTATTTTTTAGGAGTCTTTTTATGGAGATTGTCAAAATAATTAATAACAATATCGTAAGTGCATTAGATGATGAGAATAAAGAAATTGTAGTAATGGGAAAAGGACTTGGTTTCCATACAAAGGCAGGTCAGAAGATACCAGAAGAGAGAATTGAGAAGATTTTTCGATTGAATGATGAAAGTGAGATTGGAAAGTTCAAGGAGCTCTTAGAAGCGATGCCATTAGAGCATATACAGACTTCTGTGGAAATCATAGATTATGCCAAGAGTGTTTTGAAGAGGCGAATCAACCAGAACATTTATATTACATTAACTGATCATATCAATTTTGCAATTACAAGAGTAAAGGATGGAATGGAATTTCCTAATCCACTTTTGTGGGAAGTGAAGAGTTTTTATCCAAGTGAATATCTGATTGGAGAATATGCAATCGCTTTGATTCGCAAGGATTTAGGAATCGAATTTAAGACAGATGAGGCGGCTTCAATTGCACTTCATATTGTGAATGCAGAATATGATTCCGATATGAGTAATACAATGAGAATAACTACAACTATTCGTGAGGTATTAAGTATTATTGAGAATTTTTTTGGAATGAAGCTAGATGAGGAAAGCCTTCATTATTCACGTTTGGTAACACATCTGAAGTTTTTGGTACAAAGAATTTTTTCGAATCAGATGCTGGATGATGGAGAGACTGAGCTCTCTTTAATGATTCAGAAAATGTATCCGCATGAGTATGAATGCAGTAAAAAGGTTGTAGACTATATAAAAAATAAATATCAGAATTACACGATCTCTCAAGATGAGATGACGTATCTTGCAGTCCATATTAGAAGAATTTATATAGAACTTCATAAATTGGAAGAAAGCAAGCAATAGAAAGGAGAAGAGATGTTAAACGCATTAAAAGGAAAATTAGGATTTGGGAAAAAAGAAGGAGAAGTGATTGGATCGCCGATCGAAGGAAAAGCAGTTGCGCTTTCTGAAGTAAGTGATCCGACATTTGGTCAGGAAATTCTTGGAAAAGGAATGGCTGTCATTCCAACAGTGGGTAAAGTGGTAGCACCTGTTGATGGAAGAATTGAGATGATTTTCGATACGAAGCATGCAATTTCTATGAAGACAGCAGGAGGAGCAGAACTTTTGATTCATATAGGGCTTGACACTGTGAATTTAAAAGGAGAGCCGTTTACAGCACATGTTTCAGCAGGACAGGAGGTAAAAGCAGGTGATTTGATGCTTGAATTTGATATCGAAGCAATCAAAGTAGCCGGTCTTGAAATAATTTCTCCAGTTGTAGTCTGCAATACACCGGATTACAAAGAGGTGAAAGTAGAAGCTGGAAAACATGTAAAAGTTTTAGATGAAGTCATGACACTAGTAAAATAGGTATTTAAGTCTGCAGAGCGGACTTTTATATAAGTGAAGATAACTCATAAAAGATTGAGAGAAAAGGAGGAGAAAAATTATGATGAAATATCTTCAAAAATTAGGGAAATCCCTAATGCTTCCAGTTGCTGTATTGCCAGTATGTAGTATTTTAATGGGAATCGGTTATTGGATTGACCCTACAGGTTGGGGAGCTAACAGCGCAATTGCTGCTTTCTTAATCAAAGCAGGCGGATCTATCATTGACAACATGGGTATCTTATTTGCTATCGGTGTTGGTGTTGGTATGTCAGAGGATAATGACGGAACAGGTGGTCTTGCAGCACTTGTATCATGGTTGATGATCACAACATTATTATCACCAGCAGTAGTTGGTATGTTAAAAGGTATTCCGGTAGAAGAAGTAGCTCCGGCATTCGGAAAAATCGCAACACAGTTTACAGGTATCTTAGCAGGTTTGATCGGTTCAACTTGCTACAACAAATTTAAAGGAACAAAGCTTCCTTCAGCGCTTGCTTTCTTCAGTGGAAAGAGATCTGTTGCTATCGTTACAGCAGGAATGTCAATCGTGGCAGCACTTATCCTGTTCTTCGCATGGCCAGCAATCTTCGGCGCATTAGTATCATTTGGTGAGATGATCATGGGTGCAGGTGCAATCGGTGCAGGTATCTACGGATTCTTCAACAGATTATTAATCCCATTCGGATTACACCACGCATTGAACTCTGTATTCTGGTTTGACATTGCTGGTATCGATGATATCGGTAAATTCTGGGGACAGATTGAAGGTGGAGTAAAAGGTGTAACAGGTATGTACCAGGCTGGATTCTTCCCAGTTATGATGTTTGGTCTTCCAGCAGGTGCTTTGGCTATGTACCACACAGCAAAAGAAAACAAGAAAAAAGTTGCAGCAGGTCTTTTGGGCGCAGCAGCATTATCTTCTTTCTTTACAGGTGTTACAGAACCATTGGAATTTGCTTTCATGTTCCTTGCACCAGGACTTTACGTAGTACACGCATTGTTAACAGGTATTACAGTAGCAGTTGTTGCAGCTCTTCCAGTTAGAGCAGGATTTAACTTTAGTGCCGGTTTCGTTGACTGGTTCTTGAGCTTCAAAGCTCCTATGGCATTGAATCCAATCTACTTATTAGGAATTGGTCTTATCGTAGCTGTTATTTACTATGTTGTATTTAGAATCGTAATCGTGAAATTTAACCTGAAAACACCGGGTAGAGAAGACGATGATGATGAAACAAAAGTTGTTTTGGCAAACGATAACTTCACAGAAGTTGCAAGAATCGTATTAGAAGGTATCGGCGGAAAAGAAAACGTTACTTCTATCGACAACTGTATCACAAGACTTCGTCTTGAAATCAAAGACTATACAAAAGTAGATGAGAAGAAAATCAAATCTGCAGGTGTAGCAGGTGTAATTCGTCCAGGAAAAACAAGCGTACAGGTTATCATTGGTACACAGGTACAGCATGTAGCAGATGAATTCAAAAAATTATGTAAATAGTTAATGTGTAGATAACTACATAAAAGTAATAAGGAGATGCATATCATGCATCTCCTTATTTCTAAACAGGAGGAATTATGAAATATACAGTAAAGAAAATTTGTGAAAAATCAGATATAAAAAAATGCGAAAATTTTGTTATTGATAAATATATGTGGAACAGTACACAAGAGCCAAAAACATATGGATGGCTTGGATATTTGGAGAATAAAGGTTTTTTTGTGAAGATAGTATGTGAAGAACAAAATCCGAAAAGGACTAAAACAGAGCATAGAGAGCGAGTTTGTGATGATAGTGCGGTGGAAGTATTTATGTCATTTGTGGAAGAGGGAGAGACATTAACAAACGATTCCATGTATATCAATTTTGAGATAAATTCAAATGGAGCGCTTTTTGCAAAATATGGAAAGGGACGTAAGAATCGACAGTTCATTGCAGAGGATGTAGTATCGGAAACAGAAATTCAAGCAGACATAAAAGAAGACTATTGGACTGTGGAATTTGTGATTCCAGAATCTTTCTTGAAAAAAATCTGCGATTTAGAAGCTATTAAATCTGGAAAAATCTTTTATTGTAATTTTTATAAGATTTCAGAGGACCCTGAAATTGAACACTATGGAGCATATGCCCCAATAGGCAGCGAAACACCGAATTTTCATCTTCCGGTATTTTTCGCAGAGGCAATTGTCGAATAGGAGAGCGAAACTATGAGAGATTATATTTTAGAATGCTGTGTAGATTCAGTAGAATCTGCAATTGAGGCGAAAAAGGGTGGCGCAAACCGTATCGAGCTGTGCAGTGGACTTGTAATTGGAGGACTGTCTCCGTCAAAAGCATTATTTGAAACAGTTCGGGAACATGTTGAAATCCGTATTCATACATTGCTGAGACCAAGATTTGGAGATTTTTGTTATACAGATTATGAACATGAGATGTTAAAAAAAGAGGTGAAAATGTTTCGTGAACTTGGAGCAGATGGAGTTGTCATCGGCACATTGAGACCAGATGGTTCACTTCATACAGAGCAGATGAAGGAGTTGATTGAAGAGGCGCAAGATATGTCGATTACGCTTCACAGGGCGTTTGATATGTGTAAGAATCCGTTTGAAACATTGGAACAGGCAAAACAATTAGGAATTCATACAATTTTGACCTCTGGACAGAAAAATAATTGTGTAGAGGGGACAGAGCTGCTTGCAAAGCTGGTAGAAAAGGCAGAAGGGAAGTTAGATATATTAATCGCGGGCGGCGTTGATGGAAACGTCATTCCAAAACTTTATCAAGAGACGGGAAGTCATACGTATCATATGTCCGGGAAAGTGACTTTGAACAGCGAAATGAAGTATCGAAAAGAAGATGTAAGTATGGGAATTGCATCTATGAGTGAATATGAAATTTGGAGAACAAGCGCGGAAAGAATAAAAAAAGCCAGGGAAGTTTTAGAAGCATTATAAAAACACTGCTCAACTATTTACGGTTGAGCAGTGTTTTTAGGTACAGGGGATGAGAGAATCGAACCCTGTGGGAACTCCTCACAATCCCCATAAAATAAGCATTTCTTCGATTGAGTTTTGACTACATTTGACTACCTTTTGACTACATGGGTAGTAAAAAATAAGAAAGGAGAAATCGTTCAGCATGGTATCCTCTTTTTCATGCGTCACTTCATATCTCCTCTAAAATGCATTATCGTCTGGATAGTGTGTCATAATATTTGCAATATTACATTCCAATATAGCTCCTAGTTCACCAATTCATAATTCATTTTCACAGAAATTTTTCTTCAAACTTTATCACTATTTTGCTATACTATAAATATGTAAATTAGCAGTATAAAAGGAGAATTGAAATGTTCGGAATAAATAAAGAAGAGAAGAAATTAAAAAAAGAATTAAAACTTGAAAAAACATTGACTAGTATTAGCGGATTAACAAGACTTCCAGATGAAACACACGAAGAATTCGTCGCAAGAGTCAACGAAAAATGTAAGACAACGCAAGAAGAAAATTCAAAAGGTGCTCAAGAAATGTATCAATACTGTATTGACAACAATTTTGGAATGGGATTAAGTAAAAATTGGAGCATTAAACATTTTTTATTAATTCAAAAAGCATTACAAAATGATGAACGAGTTTTAATGTCTTTTATTGGATTACATAATTATAAATCAGCATCAAAACATGACAATAACTTTGCATATGCTATCACTAATAAGCGATTGATTCTCGCACAACAACAAGCGTTAGGTGAAGTATAATGGTCTCATAAATTAAGACACTTTTTCGGACATTTTTTAATGAATCTGATATACTAAATTCAGTATGAAAGAGAGGATTCATAATTATGTCCAGACAAAGAAGAAACTTTAGTGCCAAATTTAAATCAGACCTAGTAATCGAGCTGCTTAAGGGGGAAAAAGATCTCAACACCCTGGCAACTGAAAATAATATCCAACCAAACCTGCTTCGCAATTGGAAGAAAGAATTTCTGAATAATGCCTCGGCTGTATTCGATGACAAGCGTGAAGAAAATCTCAAGGAAAAGCTTGCCGAAGAACGCAAAGAGAAAGCAGAGTATGCGAAAAAAGTTGGTCAGTTGACAATGCAAGTTGACTGGCTCAAAAAAAAATCTGAAGAAATTTGCGGATCAGACTACGAGAGTAAATTTAGTCCGAAACCTTTTGACGAATAAAGAAATCCCTGCTTCTGTTGGAGCAAAACTGCTCGATATTAACCGTACAAGCATTTATTATAAAAGCTTGCCCATCTCAGAAGAAGAATTGGAATGCAAAGCAATTATTGATCGCCTGCATACAGACAATCCAGCTTGGGGAGCAAGGCAAATGTCAGCACAACTAAAAAACAGAGGTTATCATGTAGGTCGCCGTAAAGCACGTCGGTATATGAATGAAATGGATATTTGTCCTATTTATCCTAAAATGAATCTTTCTAAACGAATGCAACAGGCCAAAGTATGTCCATATCTTTTGCGAAATGCTGTAATTGATGCTCCAAATCAGGCATGGTCCATTGATATTACCTACATTCCAATTAAACATGGATTTCTTTATTTAACTGCTATCATTGATTGGTACAGTCGTTGTATCGTTGGTTGGGAAGTTGATGATACCTTAGACACCAGAATGGTTATTAACGCTCTTAAAAAGGCATTTAAAACAGCAAAACCGCAGATTTTGAATTCGGATCAAGGCTGTCAGTTTACAAGTCAGCAATACATTGATTTTGTTCAAGAAAACTGCATCCGTCAAAGCATGGATGGAAAAAGTCGTTGGGCTGACAATATCATGATCGAGCGTTGGTTTCGTAGCTTTAAGTACGAGGAAGCGTATCTGACGCAATATAACAACATCAAGGAAGCAAGAGCTGCCATTGGCCGCTATATTCACACATACAACTTTGAGCGATGCCATTCTGCCCTTGATTATAAAACACCGGCTGAATGCTACTATCCGGCAATGCTTCTGCCTTATGTAGCTTAATGCATATATGGAATCAGGGAACTTTTCCCTGATTCCTAAGTAACTATCAATCATATCAGTTCATTATAAAAATCTTAGATTTTTGTCTTGACAACTGAACCACTATACTGAGAATACGTTTTCTTAGCAGCACTTGTTGGAAATACATTTGTTCTATTTGTTTAATCATTTTTTCAACTCTCTCTGGAGGTATTATAATATTCGAATACTAAATTAGCTTTTCAAATTCACTAACTGCAATATTTACTTTCTTCTCTAAAAAACACAAATATATTCTATCACAATTTTGTAGTTCCTTCCATAAAAAATAAACCGGCAATGTATCGCTTCACCGGTCTATCACATCATCATTATCTAAATTATTAGTACAATACAGCACCACCTTTGGCAATTCCCCCTAGTGCTTTATTATAATCATATAAAACAATTTGCTATTTTAGCATTCCCTGTCTTTTTTCGCAAAACAAATATATGTTACGCTCCAAAAGAGTCTTACTATAAATACTTTTTAATCACTCAACAAAATCGCCATCATCTTCTCCTGATGTTCTTTTATATCATCAAAGTTCCACTCTTCTCCAGAATCTCTCAAATTCTCATTATCCTTGCATTTCCGCATCATAATCATAAATTTAAGAGACGCAACGCTTATCGGTGCAATCTTGCGAGATTTATCTAAATAGCGTCCCACTTTCACGATCGGACTCCAGTTAGATCCTGCACTGTTAGCTTCACTGCCAATCATTACAAAATTTCCAAAACAGTTAATCTTTGCATCGTCTAACTTACCATCTGTCTGGTCAACATTTGCTCGCGGAAAATAATGCTCTAGACTTCTTCTGGTTCGTGAAAAATAAAAATCATCAAATATATCTAATCCCAAATCCGTACATCCCAAGTTAACAAAGAATTGCCTTCTTTCAACAGAGTTTTCCTTTGTTTTTTCTCCACGGAGTTCGGTTGCATACTTATCCCAAATCTTATAATCCATATAATTAAATACGAATAATGGAATTCCTTTCGTAATGCTTGTTCCATCACCATAAATATCTTCGAATGAATTGTTTTTTTCATTGCACTTACAATTAACATTGCCATTTACAAGAATAGCTTCATCAAAACTACCAGGTTTAGGTGTATTACGCTCATTTAAAGCATCCCGAACTAAGTAAATATCTTTCATATATTTCCGAGCTAACTGTTCTACAAATTTACAATAATCTTTCGCATTAAATTTTGCGTTCTTGAAGAGATACAGCAAGCAATAGAATAAATAGTTCTTCCTTTGTCTAGCAGTAAATGAAACCTCAAACATAGAAAGTAAATGAACCAAACGATCTTGTAATGGTTTATCTTCTTCAACTAAATTCTTGCTGGATCCGGTTTTTCCTTCTTTTTTCCATCTTTTTAGCAGCCAAGGATTATTCCCTTCAACATCATCTTCATTTGAATGATGAACGATATAGTTGTCAAGAAAGTACTTTGCTTTCAGCAGATTGTAGGCGAATTTTTCCACCAGACTATTATCCAAAGCATCAAATTCTTGAATCAACTCTTTATCATCCAAATTAAATGCTATCGAATTAAAATCTTTTTCTTCTAAAATTCGAGTTATCTTTAAAACAATTAATAAAAAATTAGGAAAATCGATGATTGGTTGAAAAGTATCTGCTGACTCAGCTTTTTCTTTAACAGCAGTTACTGCTTCTGCTTCCAACAGCTTTTCTATAGAAGCCGCATTATCTTTTCTTTCCTTATCCTCTAATGTAATTTCTTCAAAATTATTGATTATAAAATTACTATAATCTTTACCAAAGATAGACTCATTCTTCCATTTCTGTTGCACATATGTATTCATCATACTGCAGGCTTCCCAGATATAATTAAACTTCTGGCGATTAACTCTTGCTTTTGTTTTCTCTTCGTCTGTTGTCCCTGTTTGAAAAGTACTAATTAATCTAGCTTTTACAATTTCATGTTTTTCAAGCTGTTCCCCTCTTGAATTCATAATTTCAAAATAATGATTTAAATCGATATCTTTCGGAACCTTATAATGAATAATACAAACCTTTTCTTTAAAAAATCTTATAAATTTTTCTTTTGTAATGCCTTTATCCGTTTCAAAGTGAAGTTCATTTACAGCAACCATTGCAAATTTATAGCCGTTAATAATTGCAAAATCCTTTTCTTTCACTTTTTCAAAATCATCCATGCCTTCAAGCGTTTTATTCGATTTGTTTCTTGCTCGGTACGTCAGCTTGTTTTTAACCGTTTGTCCCAAAACATGCATAACTATATTGATAGTAGTTAATCGTTGTTGTCCATCTATGACTTCAAATACACCGTCCCCTTTATGAAATGATACAAGTGTACCTATATAGTATTTAGATTGAGGATTCTTACAAAAAGCGTCATATACATCCTGTACTAATGCTGTAATCTCGTCCTTTTCCCATGCATAATTTCTCTGGTAAATAGGAATTTCATATGTAATGTTATCTGCACCGTTGCAAAGCATTTCTATTGTCACTTCACTTAATGGTAATTTACTCATTTGTCGAAACTCCCTTCCAAAAACCGTTATCTTTAAAATGATCTAAATAATTCAAATAGATCTCTTGATCTTTGCTTCCGACATTATCTCTCTTTGCAACCACCTTATCATCCGGCAACATCTGCACCTTATCAGATAACGTATTTAATAACGTAATTGGTGAATCCGCCTCAGCTATTGTTTTATAAATGTTAAATGCATTTACAACATCTTTAGATGTAGTTCCCATGATATAATTCTCGGCAATTTGCCACCCAACATTTTTATACTGAGCCCTCATTGAATATGCCCAAACAAACGCATATACAACAAACTGTTCTAACAATTCCAAATCCTTTTTTGAAGGCGTTACAGGACAAAATCTATCTATATATAACAAAATCGATGTGTCAAACATTTTTCTTGTAATACGATTACCTACACCATTTCTATATCTTGGAAAATCAAGCGTTTTAACAATATCATTATCGTTTATAAAGCACCCTTCATATTTATCATTATTTTTAATATCTGCCAGGATATCAAAGTAATGCTTTGCATATTCAAAAAATGGTTTCCCAGCAATAATTGTCGTATCCAATTGGAACGGCTTCAAATCAACCAATCCTGTAACAAATGGAATTGATGAATGATTCAAATAATTAGCATATGAATATGCTCCCTTATAAAATTTTGCATATGGATAATTGTCATTCTTTGTAACCCCTTTAAACATACCCATATTTTCTTCGTTAAGTGTATATGAGCGGTTTCCTTTAATCCATTCTTTAATACGATACAAATATTCCTGAAAAAGATTTGCCAATTCCTTTTGATCCATGTCTTCCCACATTTTTACAATCTTCTCTGTTTCCTCTATATCGAGATTGTTCATTTCTCGAAGATGATATGCTTTTAGAAGGTCATGCGGGTATAGTTTTTTGCCACGAGCATTTTGGGAATCAAAGAACTGAAAAGCCTCTGAAATATCACCTGTAGAAACAACAATTAATTCACAATTATTTTTAATATAATCAAGTAAATCACTACGCTCTTTTTCATTTTTAATATTTTTTATACGTCGTTCGAGTCCCCTATAATTATTCAAAACATTGAATGCATTGTATTGATTATTGGATAAATCCTGCTTTAAAAATGCAATTTTGGTTTCTCCCATTGCCTTTAACAGCAGTGCAAATGTAATTGTTCTCTGTTGTCCATCAACTATGTTATATGTAGCTTTATCTTTCTCATCAACATGAAGAATAAGCGTACCCACACGATACACTTCCTTATTCTCGTTCTTTGCAAGAATAATATCATCTAATAACTGATTAGCATTTTTAGCTGTCCACTTGTACGGACGCTGATACTCAGGAATTACCAACTGAACATTCTCTATTGGTTTATTATTCTTGTCTTTTGTTATTCTATTTTTTAGGAGTAAATCTCCTATTGTTGTTATTGCTAATGTAAGTGGTTGTGCCATACTTCTCCGTCCCCTTTATCGTTTAGCTGTACCTCAATATTTTCAATCAAGATTCTAACTATTAGACAGTATAACATATTCCCCCACTTATTAACTACCGCCTTCAGAATATTATCCAATCCTTCTCTTTATTCTATTCATTTGATTGTTCTCCAATCTGTATCATCTTAAATCCTTCTCCATGAACTTCATTGGATTCAAGCACAATCAAAAAAGATTCCGGATCTGCTTTCTTTACGGCTTGTTGTACATGGAACATTTCTTTGTTGCTGCACGCACACATAACTACTTGTTTTTCATTTCCGTTATATCCACCCTGACCTTTTAAAATAGTAGTTCCTCGTTGACAACATTCATCTATCACTTCGCAAATTTTGGTGCCATGTTCTGTAACGATTAATGCAATTTTTCCCGCATTTATTCCGTACATTAATTTGTCCACTGCAACAGCAAAAATGAAATTTACAACCATTCCATAAATAATACCGTCAATATCACGGAATAAGATTCCCCCCACCAGAATAATTCCTACATCAGACCAAAATGCAATCTTCCCAAGAGATAAATGTGGTTTGATTGCTTTCACTGCCATAATAATAAAGTCTGAGCCACCAGTAGATGAGTTTTTAGAATAAATCAACGCATATCCGATTCCGCCAAATACCCCTGTGCAAAGAGCTGCTAATAATCGATCCCCTTCATATACTGGAAACAGTGGTGCTACGTAGTCAATCATCAAAGAAGAAAGTACCATACATCGCAGCGAGCTAACAAAGAATTTCTTTCCGAGAAGTCGATAACAAATAATAGCCAACGGGATATTTAGTATAATAGTCGAAAGTCCAATCGGAACATTCAGCAACCGATATAAAATAATAGAAATACCCGAAAATCCTGTCATTGGAAATTTTGCCTGCACGGCAAAGTTATAAATTCCAGCCGCAATAAATATACTTCCTATAAATTCCCATGTTAATTGCGTGATAAGTTCTTTTGTTTTTTGCATAGAAACTTGATTCTTCATAATTCAAACTTATACCTCCATTTTATAAAAATTAACAGCTTTCATCTGTCAGCGAAGTATGCTGCCAAATACACAAAAAGAGCGAAAACGCATTATACAAATAATATAATACGCTTTCGCTCTTCAAATATTAGAGTAACATTACTTTTTCCATTTTGTCAAGTACTGTTTCTGTAATCTCCTGTATTCAAAACTGAACATTCATCAAACTGGCATAATTTTTTACTTTCACTAAGATTACCTTTAAAGCAAACTCTGCTAATTTATGAATCTCTGTCACATCTGAACGAGTCTCAACAACAACAGACTTTCTATTTCCACTCTTTCCAAACTTCCGGCTGATATCCAACTGTTGCCTGTTTTCCATTCCTTACAATTGGCGTCAATAAAACTTTCTGATTCTCTAACACCTTCTCATCTTTATCTTCATCTGCAATGTACTGAATCATTGCCAGTGCATCTTTGTCCTTACATTTAGGATTTAGCATTTTTTCCAATCCGCCTACTGCCTGTTTGATACTATTATATTCGCCCTTACTAAGTCCCTTTTCTTTCATATCAACAAATTGATACTTAATATTTCGTTCCTTAAAATAGCGCATCGCTTTTTTTGTATCAAAGCATTTATCAGTTCCAAATATTTGAATATTCATAATTTCAATCCTCTCTTTTCTACAATAATTTATAAATGATAAAGATTACCAGAGCTAAAACCATACTTGTTAAAGTTCCCAATAAGTATTTATTTCTGAACTCTGACTCTTTAAGATCATTTGTTCTAGCCCAAGTTTTTATTGTAATAATAATTGCTACTGCTGGAAAATTGTCAAAATACGCGAAAATTACAGTCAAAATTCTTTCCATAATTCCAATCATAGATCCAATATCAAATATACCCATCTCCTCGCTCTCTGGATATATATCTTGCAGCAACTTATTAATTAAAATTGAACAAGGCATCAACAGCATAAGACCGACAAACACTACTTTTAAGACTACATAATAATCGTCAATATAACAGCTGAATGTCACAAATCGAAGGAGCAGACATATCATTCCGATATGCAATGCCTGATCGGCCAAAAACACTAACGTTTGCTTATTCTTTCGATTAAAATAACAAGTTCCGGTATCAATCAATATATGTGTTACCCATAATACAGCAATCATAGCAGTTGCATATACAGCCCCCATAATAAAGTATAAAACAACAAACGGTGCTATGTATAACAGCGAATGCAGCATCAGATACTTCCAGTTTACCCATGAGTGTTTTCCACATTTCTTACATCCCCCGCAAGCCGAGCTCTTTTTCGCATTTTTGCACCGTGCAACTTTTGTTGTCTGCATATAAAAATCACCTAACAAATGCAAAACTATCAAGAGTAAATAATTTACCATATATCCTCCCCAAGCAATTCAAATATCGCTTTATCCATTGTTCTACTTTCTTTTATCTTTCCCGAAGAAATATATCTATCGATATTTTGACGTGTTGTATTCATAATTCGGGCAATCTCTGTCGCCATTCCAAATGCCCAGAATTCATCCATACAAAACGTTACTTCTTTATTCTCTTTCTTCATATAGTGCTCCCTGTTTTCAAAAGCAAAAGCATACTCTACGTTTAAGATCATATTTTCTCTATATTTGTCTTTCCCCTTATTTTTCTGCCCTTGTTCTATCAAAATCTGCCTGCTTTCCAATATGAATTCATAAAATTTTTTATCTTCTTCCCGATAGACAAGCGGTAACATAATATCTGCAACAAGTTCTATGAGCTGCGCAGTCTGTGATTGACTTGTTTTCACCTGCATATCTGAGGAACACAAAACATTTAAATATTTGTCATATAAAGATTTTGTATGAAAACATATCGCATTATTTTTTTGTTTGCCAATTGAAACAATTGCAGCCCTTGCCAGATAATATGCTTCTCCATCAAATGCAGCCGATGTCCATTCTTCCACATCATACTTTATTTCTCCATACCCTATTCCACATCTTATTTTAATTGGATAAATCAAAATCTGTAGTTTTCGAATATATACAAATGCCGATTGCAGATCTAAAAATAATCCTTGGAATTCATCTCCCGCACTAGATACCACTTCTTTTTTTATGCTATCGCGATATATACCATTTAGATAATCGATACAATTCATTAACATCTGTTGCACTTCATATCGCTCACTATATTTTCGTGATTCTATCACATCAAACATAACAGCAGCATATCTCATACAAATCACCCCTTTTTCTACGTAAATCATATCGCATTTACAGCACAAAAGCAACTGATTTTAATTGCTTTTTTAAATAGCAATCTTTTTTCATTGCTTTTTAAATTTGCAACTCTATTATAATGCTTTTACAGAATCAAAAAAGACAAATTCAAAACACACCACTCAAGTATATCTGAATCTGTCTCTTTCTTTTTCAAACTTTCACCACATAGACCTTCTAATTTTTTACAACAAATTCTGTCCCACTAACTGATAAACAAACTCATTCGCCGGTTCTTTCTTTATCTTCTCCGGTGTATCAAGCTGAACAATTTTCCCTTGATCCATCACAAGCACCCTGTCACCAAGTTTCATCGCTTCTCTGATATCATGCGTAATAAAAACAATCGTAATACCAAGTTTACGATGAAGTTTTAAAATTTCGTCCTGCATTGCCTGTTTGGTAATTTCGTCCAAAGCTCCAAAAGGCTCGTCCATCAGCATAATTCTTGCATTTGCTGCAAGAGCACGTGCAATCCCAACTCTTTGCTGCTGTCCTCCTGACAGTTCAGAAGGGTATCTTGAGAGCATCGATTGATCCAGCCCTACTGTCTCAATCAATCTGCACGCCAATTCATGATTTGTCTTTTTATCTTTCTTTCCACTAATTACCGGAACATACGTTATATTCTTTTCCACTGTCATATGAGGGAAAAGCCCCTTATTTTGAATCACATAGCCAATCTTTCTCCGAAGCTCAATGATGTTCTCTTCGCCAATATCTTTTCCACCAATATAAACTTTCCCTTTTTCCGGACAATTCAAACCATTGATCATTTTTAACATCGTAGTCTTTCCGCAGCCAGAACGTCCGATTACCGTTAAAAACTCACCTTCCGGAATAGAAATAGAAAAATCATCTAATACCGTATGCTCTCCAAAGCTTTTTGTTACATGTTCCAGTCTTATCATTTCCATAGTTCTACTCCTCGATCAGTCCTTTTTTGATAAGGAAATCTTTTGCAACAACCGCTTCATCTTTTCCATCTACTTCCACCTGATAATTCAATTCCGCCATCTCCTGATCAGATAAAATTCCGTTCATCAACATAAGCGTTTTCTCTAAATCAGGATATTTTTCTAATGTCTCTTCTCTTACAACTGTAGAACAAAAATAGTTCACTTGATATCCTTTGTCATCTTCAAGTACTACTATATTATCTTTAGAAATCTGAGCATCTGTCGTAAATCCATTCGTCACCTGAATGTCATCATTTTCCATTGCTTTATATTTCAATCCGATATCAATATCTTTTACATTTTTAAATTCCAATCCATACGTTTTGCACACACCCGGAAAACCATCTTCTCTTTCAATATAGTCCGGATTTCCTCCAAACACCAGATCTTTTGAAACTTTCGCAAGATCAGAACAGTTCTTTAACTGATATTTATCTGCAACCTTTTTGCTAACTGCAAGAGCATATGTGTTATTAAATCCGTAAAGTCCAAGCCATGTCATTTGAAACTTTTCCTGATATTCTTTCTGTAATTTTTCAAGAATTTCGTCATCTGACACCTCGCCTGCCTGATTTCCCAGTACCATTACCCAGCCACTTGAAGTATATTCCGGATACAGATCAAACTCACCTTTTTCCATTGCCGGATGAATATTACTCGTTCCTCCTCCAATTCCTTTTGTCACTTCAACTTTATAATCCGTTTTGTTTTCAATCAATTGCTTTAACATTTCCCCTAAAATATACTGCTCTGTCATCGGTTTAGTAGCAATTTTTATCGTTCCTGTTGTCCCCTTTCCTGTTTCTTTTTTTTCACTTCCACATCCTGCTGCCGAAACTGTCATCACTACAACTAACAGACATGCAGCCACTTTTTTTAATATTCTCATTTTACATTTTTCTCCTTCTTTTAATATATTTTTCTAATTGTCCAAGTAGTAAATCACTTAGCAAAGCAACTGCGGCAATCACAAGGCTTCCTCCAAAAGTCATCGCCGTGTCATACATCGTAATCCCGCGATAAATGGCAACTCCAAGCCCGCCTGCTCCAATAAACGATGCAATCGCTGCAACTGAAATAGTCATAACAACCATATTGCGAATCCCTGCAATAATCACATCCAGTGCAAGCGGAAGTTTAATTTTCACCATCAATTGAAACTTTGTGCTGCCCATTCCTTCTGCAGCGCTGATTATTTCGCTGCTCACACCTTTCATTCCTGCATAGGTGTTTCTTACCATCGGCATAATTCCATAGAGTGTCAGTGCAATCACTGCCGTAGTATTTCCAATCCCAAATAATGGTATCAGCATTCCTAAAAGTGAAATAGCCGGAATTGTATAAAATATATTGGCTATACCTAAAATTGGAGCTGCTGCCCATTCATGCTCGGAAATCCATATTCCCAAAAGCAATCCAATAATTCCGGCTAAACAAATAGCTGTCATAGACAAACCAATATGTTCTAAAATCAACTGGATAAACCATTCTTTTCGCTCTCCATAAAGTGAAAAGACCTCTTTTAAAAATTCCAATTCTTTTCTCCTTCTCTTAACTTCTTAATTCCTGTCTCTCATTCTTTTATAAAGACATGATACAGAACGAATGTTTTATTGTCAATCTATTTTCGTTTCCTGCCCTTCATATTGTTTTACCAGTTCAATAAATCTTTCCATCTCCTGTGTTACCCATTTATTTCGACAGTATAACAACTGACTATACATCTCAACTGTAGGAATATCTGTCTGAATTTCTGATAAACGCTTTTTCCTCAATTCTTCTCTGACTGTAAATTCCGGCAAAAAAGAATACCCCATTCCTTTTTTTAACAGATGGATAATCGTTTCTGTATTTCCAATTTCTAAAATCGGAAAAATTTCTAAATCTCGATCAGCTAATAATCTCTCAAGCTCATATCGATACGCAGCTCCCTGTTCGGTTAATAAAAATGGTTTTTCTACGAGTTCTTGAATCGTCATCTGTTCTTTCTCATATGTTCCCTCTTCAGTTAAAGTCACAAATAATATTCTTTCTTTTTTCTGCACTGCTTTTACCCATTCCGCACTGCATATCTTTCGATCTAGGGTAAATACAAAATCAATCGCATTACTTTTTGCCATCTCCATCAATTTTTCTGTTGTCCCTGATTTTATAACCGTTTTCACTTTCGGATATTGTTTGTGAAAAGAAAGCAATAGTTCCGGAAGCAATGCTGTGCAGACAGATTCCACCCCTCCAATCCGGATTGTTCCGCTCACTTCTTTTTTATCTTTGGCAAACAAAGAAGCCCGACTTGTCACTCGCATAATTTCATTCGCATAAGAAGTAAATTCCGCACCTCTTTCTGTTAAATACACCCGTTTTCCAATCCTTTCAAACAGTGATATCCCAAGTTCTTTTTCCAATTGCCGTATTTGAATCGTCACAGCAGATTGAGAGTATCCCAATTGTTCTGCTGCCTTTGAAAAATTTTGTGTTGCTGCCACTTTTAAAAATGTATTGATATTTCTAAGTTCCATTCAATCCCTCAATTCTTTACATATCTATTCAAAGATAAATAAATATTTTTTATATATATAATGAAATTTATGAATTTAACAAATATATGAAAGTAGTATACAATAATCTCTCGTAAGCGTAAAGCTTTTGATTATATAAAATTACAGAAAGGAACGATACCTATGATTAACAGCGAAAATGTATTAAATAGTACGCAATTAGAAGAAGCAATTCAAAAATTTGTACATACTTTTTGTTTAGAAAAACACGATATACATTCCCAAAAAGTAACATGGCATACCGACGAAGGACAGGCAGAAAAAATCAAGCAAATCGGAATCCCGAAAGACGGACGCCCTGTAGATGATGTGATTACAGAAATGGTGAAAGAAGTTTACCGTTACCGAGGAGATGCTAACCACCCTCGCTTTTTCGGATTTGTTCCGGGGCCTGCCTCTTCCGTATCCTGGCTTGGAGATATTATGACCTCTGCATATAACATCCACGCCGGCGGAAGTAAATTGGCACCAACCGTCAATTGTATTGAGCAGGAAGTAATCCAATGGCTTTGTCACCAAGCCGGTTTTTGCGAAAATCCGGGTGGTGTGTTTGTCAGCGGAGGTTCTATGGCAAATATTACTGCTTTAACTGCCGCACGAGACAATAAATTAAATGAGGAGACACTGCATCTTGGTGTTGCGTATATCTCAGATCAAACACATAGTTCTGTTGCAAAAGGTCTTCGTATTATTGGAATTCCGAATACAAGGATTCGCAAAATCCCTACCAATTCCAATTTCCAATTAAAAACAGACCTTCTTGAATCCCAAATTCAAAAAGATCTCGAAAACGGTTTACTCCCTTTTGTCGTCATTGGAACAGCCGGAACAACAAACACCGGAAGCATTGATCCTTTGGAAAAAATCTCCCAAATTTGTTCCAAATACAATCTATGGTTCCATATTGACGGCGCCTATGGTGCTTCTGTCTTATTAAGTCCAAAATACCGTCATTTATTGAAAGGCACAGAACTTGCTGACAGTATGAGCTGGGATGCACACAAATGGCTGTTTCAAACATACGGCTGTGCAATGGTTCTTGTCAAAGACATCAAACACCTTTTTAAAAGCTTTCATGTAAATCCGGAATATTTAAAAGACATCGAAGGCGATGCGGAACACATCAATCCATGGGATATCGGAATGGAACTCACCCGCCCTGCGCGCGGTTTAAAATTATGGCTGACTCTTCAGGTTTTAGGAACAGATTTAATTGGAAGTGCAATTGAACATGGTTTTGAACTTGCCACTTGGGCAGAAGAAGCTCTCCGTGAATTAGATCACTGGGAAATTGTCTCTAAGTCTCAGCTTGCTATGATAAATTTCCGTTATACTTCCGATGAAATAAGCGAAGAAGCTTTAGATTTGTTACACGAACGTATTTCTGAACGCATTCTCGCAAGCGGATATGCTGCCGTATTTACAACTGTCTTAAATGGGAAAAAAGTATTGCGAATCTGCGCACTCCATCCCGAAACGACTCGAGATGATATGCGCACAACGATTCACATGCTTGATACATTTGCCAGAGAAATCCTAGCAGATATGAAAAAACAAAATAGCTAAGTCTTAATCAATATATTTAAGCACACCATACAATGTGTCTGCTACGCCAACAACTCTTTTCTGGCTTTCCGCATCAGGTTCTGTCAAATCCGGTACCATTACCGTTTTACACCCGGCATCTGATGCGGACCGAATCCCATTCGGCGAATCTTCTACCGCCATACATTCTTCCGGACGATATCCGATTTTTTCACACGCGTAAAGATATACATCTGGAAACGGTTTTCCCCGTTCTACCATCGTCGCACAGATAATCGAATCAAACCAATCGTAAATTCCGATTTCTGTCAAATATTGTTTGGTCCGCTCTTCATCTGTCGCCGTTACAACTGCAAGCTGCAGTCCTTTTTCCTTGAGCTTTTGAAGTGTCTCTTTCACTTCCGGTTTTATCTCAATCCCATTCTTCTCAATATGGTCTTTCATCAATTCTTTTCTTCGTGCACGAATTGAAAAATAATCATATTCTTTTCCGTATTTTTCCTGAAACGCCACAGATGCGAACTTACTTGCAAAACTTCGAAATTGATAACAGTCTTCCATCGTCAAAGACAATCCTGATTCTGCTGCCGCCTGCTGCCAGAACTGCGTCAAATATTTCTCTGTATCAATCAAAACTCCATCCATATCAAACAGCACTGCTTTTATCATTTTTTTCCTCCTCTTTTGTCAACATCTGAGACACCGTCCAGGCAGAAATCGGAACCGCCAAAAGACATGCGATTACCCCGACAAACATCATCGCCAGACCTTGAAATAAAAATTTAGAGTTTAGAACCATTTCTAAATTATATTTCCCCTGTTGTAAATACGCAAACATCATCATCGACTCCCCAAAATATGCAAACAGCAACGTATTAACGGTTGTTCCGATGATGTCTTTTCCAACTTGAAGTCCGGAATGAAAATATTCCCTCCGGTCAAGCCCGCTTTTATGCACAGACACTTCATAAACAGCCGAAGTCACAGAAAGCGCTGTATCCATCACAGCTCCCAATGCACTTAAAATAACAATGCCTGCTGCAATCTGCTGCATATGAATATCAATATCCATCGTATAATAGAGCTGAACATCTTCCTGTATCATTTGAATCTCGTTTAGTCCACCGCTTCCTGTTTTCCATACACCCAGATAAATACAGATGGATAAAGCAAACATAATCAAAGCAACCGACAACAATGCCGAACGAGTTTTCAAATTATTTCCATTCTGTTTCAGCAAAGTAATATAACTGATGCTGAGTGTCGCCGCAAAAATCACCAAAAACGGAGGCGCTCCATTTGCCAATAATATCACGGTAAACGCAAGTACAGCAATATTTCCGCACAGTGCAAGTACAGCCACCGCGCCTCGGTCTCCTCCGATTAAAATCAGGAGAAGGAACAATACAAGTGCAAGTACTCCTATCATTTTTCTCTCCCCTTTCTAATCTGCAGTTTGAACAAAGCGGAAGCAACTACGATTGAAATCGGTATCGCTGCCACAATTCCGATACTCTCAATCAAAAATCTTGAAATCTCAAACGGAATATACAATCTTACATTTGTGAAAAACGCAACTTCGTTGTTCATGCGAATCAAAAAAGATGGAATCAAACCAGCTGCAAACGTAAATAGAAGAACACTGATCATAGTTCCCATGATATCGTATCCTACTTCCCTTCCGGAAAGATACAGTTTTTTTATAGAGATATCCGGCTTTTTCCGAATCAGTTCTCCCATTGCCGCCGACAATGTAACAGCAACGTCCATAATAGCACCAAGCCCCGCAAACAGAACTTCTGCGACAAACACATCTTCCGGATGCTCCGTACTTCCAAGATACTCCATCATGGAATAATCAAGCGCCGCGGTATGATTCATAGTAAATAGGAAAATTCCCATAATCAGCGCCAGAACACAAAGCGTCGATAATATAGCCGCCACTGTTTTTCTGTCCAGTCCGGTTAAAAAAAATATCGTGACCAGTGTAAACACAACCGCAAGCACATTGCAGACTCTTAAAATATCATATCCCCGCAAATACAACAAAAATCCGACGCTATAAATCACCAGATTGACAATCATTGTAAAGATCGTTCGCAGCCCTTGCTTTTTTGTAATTCCAATAAGCAAGAATAAAATCACACCGAAAATTGCCGCCAGATACGTATCTCTCTTTAATGTTTTAATCGTGCCGGTTGCCTTCCCGCCATTTGAATTAAGCAGCACCTTGTCCCCTTTATGATACTTTTGTCCGGTAATCATCGAAGAGGTATATGTATTTTTCAATACGATATTCTGTCCTTTTTCTGTTCCATTTAGTATTCTGGCTTCCATAGTCTGTTTATAATAGAGTTCTTTTCCGCCCCGCACTGCCTTTCTAGATGCGGTCTGTTCTTCTTTCACATGCGTGATTTTTGCAATCGGTGTTTTATAAATCCACGCATCATTCGCAACAAACAACAATACCAAAATATACAAAAGAACTCCAAGGCACCACTTTTTCTTATAACAATTTTTCATAAATCGCTTTGGCAACCCCGCTTTCATCATTACTTGCCGTCACATATTTTGCAATCTTCTTGATTTCTTCATTGGCATTTCCCATCGCAATTGGATATCCGGCTCTCACCAGCATAGAATGATCATTCTCATTATCACCAATTGCCATCACTTCCTCCATGTGGATTCCCAAATATCTGCAAAGATGCTCCAACGCTTTCCCTTTTTGTGCATCTTTCTGTGTAATTTCTATATAGCCACTGGTAGAAATCGCCAATTCCAGATCATCAAACGGCTCCAATTTATTTTTGATACTCTCTAATTTTTCTTTCTTTCCAGAAAATACTTGAATCTTCTCAATCGGCTTTCCGCTTTTTTTCACAAACCCACACAAATCTTTGATTGCCTCACGCATTTTAAAATCTCCGTGATATGCCAGCTTTCGATAAAGCGCCTGCACTTTGGAATTGTCATAACATTTCCCCTCCTGATGAATGGCAATCCCAAGTGCATCTTGTTGACAGATTTTTAAAACATCACACGCTGTTTCATTGGAAATAAGTTTCCTGTATAAAACCTCTTTCTCTTTCCAGTTATAAACTTTTGCACCGTTTGACGTAATAATATACGAAAGTTCCTCCATTCCCCGCATATTTGCAGGCAGCCCTTCCAGACATCGTCCGGTTACCGGAACAACGTGGATTCCTTTCGCATACACCTCACGCAAAGCCTCTTTCGTTACCTTTGTCATTCTGTGTCTGCTATTTACAGCAGTCTCATCCATATCCACTGCAAGTAATTTAATCATTTTCATCAACCCTCTTATTTATTCAATTTTGCAGCTTTGCAGAATAATATAAAACCAATGACAAACAAAATCGTAATCATGGCAACTCCCGCATTCGCTGTGTTTGTAAGCTGAGCAATCACTCCCACGAGCGTCGTCCCAAGAAAAGACGCTCCTTTTCCGCAAATATCATAAATGCCGAAATACTCCCCTGCTTTTTCAGCCGGAATGATTTTTGCAAAGTAAGAACGTGACAATGCCTGAATTGCTCCTTGAAACATTCCTACCAAAACAGCAAGAAGCCAAAACTCCCACTGCTTATCCAATTGAATCGCAAACAATGCAATTCCCGTATACGCCAAAATACAAATTTTAATCAATAAATCAGTCGCATATTTCTTAGAACATTTTGCAAAAATAAGTGCAAACGGAAACGCTACAATCTGTGTAACTAAAAGTGCAAGCAGCAATCCGGTAGAATCAAGTCCCAACGCACTTCCATACGCAGTAGCCATCTCAATGATCGTGTACACCCCATCAATAAAGAAGAAAAAAGCAAGCAAGTATAAAAAGATATTTTTTTCTCTCTTAATATATTTTAAAGTATGACCCAATCGCTGAAAACTGTCACGCACCGGATGCGCCGGCATCTGTGCAAAATTCACCTGTTCATAATTTTTCAGCAGCGGAATCGTCACGATAAACCACCATGCGGCATTTAAGAAAAAGGCAATCATCATAGCTGTCCCCATCGTAATTCCGATTTTATCGTACATTAGCACGAAGACAAGCGAAATAATAAACGGTACACAGCTTCCGATGTATCCCCACGCATATCCGTAAGAAGATACCACATCCATTCGGTCATGCTCTGTGACGTCAACCAGCATAGAATCATAAAAAATTAAACTTGCATTATATCCGACTTTTGCAATGACAAAAACAGCTAAAAACACAACCCACGAAGTCGGAAATGCTAACGCCGCACAACCAATCACACCGACCATCATACTGATCGTAAACAGCGGCTTCTTATAATTCTTTGTATCTGCAATTGTTCCAAGAATCGGTCCAATCAATGCTACTATGATAGTTGCCGCGGAAGCCGCATATCCCCAATAAGCCAAAGAATTAACTTCTGATACGCCTGCAGTTCCGGTCAAATAATTAAAATAAATCGGTATGATCGTGGAAACAAGCAATACAAATGCAGAGTTTCCCACATCATAAAGAATCCAATACTTTTCCTTGTTCGTCAGTTTTTGTTTTTCCATACGCTCTTCCTTTCACTCGAATGTACGTTCGAATCGCTCATCCAGTTCCTTTCCCATTTTCACACTCTCATCAAAACTTTGTATCATCTGAACCGCCACAGAAACAGCATTGTCAAATCGACGCAAAAGTCCTATATTACTCTCAACACATTTTTGATTGTCAATCCGCTGGTTCATAATTCCTTTCAGCGAAGCATACTTTCCGGTAAGCTTTAGCGCCGAATTAATTGCTGTCTGCTTAACTGCTCCAGGCGCTGTGAAAAGGTGCTTTAAACCTTTTAAATAAAACAACGAATTTCGAATCTGCTTTTTATCAACTGCCGGATGAAATGGCGCAATTGCTTCCACCGTATTCCAATCTGTTGGAACAAGTTTTGCAATCGGATAAGCAAGTGGATCTTTGTTATCAATACGAAGCAGTTTCTTTTCAAACTCTTCTTCGATTTCCACATGTTCCACTCCCGTCTTTCGAATCATCTCATCTACATAGGAGTGGCTTTCGCTGTCTAAAATATAATGGCAGAGAAAACCTAAGAGATATGCATATTCTTTCGTCTCTCTCCCTTTTCTGCGCACGATTTCCAACGCTCGTAAAAAGAATGGGTATGCCGAAACCGCATGCATATCTGTTCCGTATTTTGAAACTTTATTATTCGTATATAAACGATAAAAGAAAAAAATATCCGGACCTTGAAGTCCAATCCGGAACTGCGGATAATGACTCCGAATAATTTCCTTAAGATCCCCCTCTGTCTGCTGCCAGACTTTTTTCCCGAATCGTTCGTGTGCATAAAATGCAGGCATATGATCACTCCTCACTTGTTTTTATTATAAAAGTATATCACTGAACAGTAAAACTTGTATATACCTTCTGTAAAAAAAGCGTAAGTGTCTTCACTTATTTTTTCGCGCCTGACGTCATTTTCCGCACATACCAATAATAATACGGGATAAGCGGAATCAATGCACTTACCCATGCAGCCGGATCGCAGATACAGATTCCGGTAAACTGAAGCGGTTCAAACAGTAAGAATACAGCAAGTCCCCTTGCAAGTAATTCAAACACACCTCCAAGCATCGGCACCAACCCATTTCCAATACCCTGAAGTGTATTTCGATATAAGAAAATAAGCCCAAGCGGGAAATAAAACCAAAGACTGATATGAAACATCTGCTCCGCAATCGCCCGAAGTTCCCCCGTTGGATCTGCCACAAATATCTTGACAAAAGAAGGCAGCCAGAAAAATGCCACGACCATAATGACAATACTGTAAACAGCAGTCACGCCAATACTGACATTCAATCCTTTTTTGATTCTGTCAACTTTTCCCGCTCCATAATTCTGTCCTGCATATGTAGCAAGCGCTGCTCCCAACGCCATATATACCTGCATTACAATATTCTGAATCTTACTTGTTGCAGAATAAGATGCAATGTACATAGAACCTAGCAGATTCAACGAAGACTGTACAATCATCGTTCCAATCGCTGTAATAGAAAACTGCAGTGCCATCGGAACTCCCATCGCCAAAAGTTTCAGAATACTCCGCAATGAAATCGCTCTCTCCTCTTTTCCGAAATGTACAATCTCATATTTTTTCCATACATAAACCAAACACAAAACACCAGATACTGCCTGAGATGCGACTGTCGCATAAGCAGCGCCTGATACTCCAAGCGGAATTATCGCCACCAAAAGAAAATCAAGCCCGATATTTAAAATAGAAGATAACACAAGAAAAACAAGCGGTGTCTTGCTGTCTCCCAAAGATCTTGCAATCGCAGCAAGCATGTTGTAAAGAATCGTTGCAGGAAGTCCCGCATAAATAATCGCAATATATTTCCATGTGTCTGCATAAATTTTTTCCGGTGTATTCATTGTCGTCAAGATCCAGCCATTCGCCAGCAGCAATCCTGTTGTCATAATAATTGCCAGTATTACACACAAATAAGTCGACATCGCCACATAATGTCTTAACCGTTTTTCATCTTTTGCACCATACGCCTGTGAAATCAAAATTCCAAAGCCACTCGTCATTCCGGTAATCCAGCCGACTACAAGAAAATTTAAAGAAGTGGTGCTTCCAACTGCCGCCAGCGCATCTACTCCTAAAAATCTTCCGACAATCATTGAATCTACAATATTATAAAAATTCTGAAATAGATTTCCGCATAAAACCGGAAACATAAAAGCCAGTATCAATTTTAAAGGTTTCCCTTCTGTCATATTTTTCGCCATCGTATTCCCCCTTTTTTCATATGTATTTCATTATATCGCTCTCTTTTCATTTTTTCTAGTACAAAATATGTAAAATGCCCTGAACTGCAGCGAGTTTTTCAGAGCATTTCCAACCTTATTGAAGAATCGGCTGGTACTGTTTCCCGTCCAATGCCGCTTCCGCCGCTTCACGCAGTAATTCGGTATGTGCAATCATCGAATTTGGCTTCTTTTCCGGATTATCCTGCCCAAACGGCACAAAATAAACGTGTTTCGCATTCAAGAGCAGACCGATATTTTTCATGTTCATACCAAGTGCATCGTTGGTAGATATAGATAACAGCAGTGGTTTTTCGCTTCGAAGATGCGCCTTTGCCGCCATCAATACCGGCGTATCGGTGATTCCATTTGCAAGTTTTGCAATCGTATTTCCTGTACATGGCAAAACAATCAAAAGATCCAAAAGACTTTTGGGCCCAATCGGCTCCGCTTCTGCAATTGTAAGCATTGGTGTTCTTCCGGTCAGAATCTCCGCTCTTCGCACAAACTCCTCTGCCTTTCCAAACCGGCTGTCAATCGTCTGAGCCGCCTCTGAAAAAATGGTCTGCACCTTTGCCCCCACCTCCACCAGTTTCTGAAGTTCCTGAAATGCATTCTCATAAGTACAAAAGGAGCCACTCATGGCAACCCCTATCGTTTTTCCGGCCAATTCCATTATATCCCCTCCCTCAAATCTTCTATTAAGCAACAGACTCTCTCATTTTTTGAAAAATCGTATCCGCAATAATCCGGGCAGAAGTATACGGTGCATATTTTCCCGGAAGCCCCGGAAGTTTCACCGCCTGCACGCCCATTTTTCGCGCAGCCGCATAATCCACTCCGCCATCTCCGGAAGCAATATCCAAAATCCATGCACTCTTTCTCACATACGACAGTTGTTTTGCCGATAAAATCCTTTCCGGAATGGTATTAAAAATAATATCTGCTGTTTTCATTTCCTGCAAAAAACGATCTGTTTCTACAACATACATTCCATCAGCTCTGGCACAGACGCAGGCTGTTTGACTTTTCTCTACGACTCCGACTTCACATCGAATCCCTTTTAAATAAGAAGCAAGCGTTCTTCCGCAAACTCCATATCCCAAGAGCAGACATCTGCTCCCCCGAAGATTTTTAGGACTTCGTATCATCGCTTCTGCTATCATTCCCTCTGCTGTTGCAATACTGTTTTCCACTGCCAGACAACGGTCTTCCATCAAGTCAAAAACACGGACTTTCTGACTTTCCATTTGTTGCATGACCGTTCTTGGAATGCACCCCGCAAAAAAAATCTGTCCTTTCCGAAGGCAGGACAACATTTCCTTTCGCTCTTTTAATTCTGCCCCAGACATTCGATTTGGACTCAAAAAGGGAATCGGATACACTAATACCTCCGCTTCCTGTATCAGTTCTTTTACCGATGAAACATATTTTACATTTTCAATCTTCTCATCTTTACACAAACCATATGCCAATACACCATGCCCCTTTGAAGTCAAAATATCCGCAAGATACCACTGCCTCAAATCTCCTCCCACAACAGCAAACTGATATAAATCTGTTCTCAACGATCAAATTTCCTTTTTTCTTTATCATATGCACAAATTTCTTTATCGGTGTAAAAAGAATTTCCTCTAATAAAATAGAATGTAGTTTCCTACATCCTATTCTTTCTCACGCGCTTTTTCACGCTCCATATTCACTTTTTCTTCTTTCATTCTTCGGAAATAAGAACTCATCTCGTCCGCCATTCCGGACAAACGGTTCAGCAGTGTTGAAAAATCACACAACATCGGATCATTTTTAAAATACGGATAGACAATATCATGATCAATCTCACTCCAGCCCTCTTCAAACAGCGTTCTTCCCTGCACTTCCACATAATATCCTTTGTACTTAATAATGTAGTGAAGAGACCGGTAAATTCCTCCCGCTTTAATATCGATTAATCGTTCATCATAAATCTTACTGTCCCCTGAACGTTTATATACTTTCGGCCGCTCTGCAATATAATAATGTGCCGGATTTTCATCAAAATCCTCTAATCTGTTCTCCACATAGATATCCGGATTATTCTCAAACACCTTTGTAATATAATTATGAAAATAAATCCAATCCTCTCGATACAGAAAAAACACACGTATTCCGATTAAATCGGTAAAATATTTATAGTAGTTTTCATGATTCAAAAACGCAAATTTTTCCGGCGCTTCTCTTCGTTTCCGAATGACTTTTTCAATCAAATGCCCCGGCGCTTTCGTTCGATAACGATAAGAATGGATTCCCGCTTTTTCGATATCATACAGGTAATCATCTACAAAATCCTTTCCGATATCCCGCAAATCCCCCTCAATCTTCTGATAGCTCTCATAAATTTTTGCAAGTTCTTCCCATTCAATATCTGCTTCCCGAAAAGCTTCTTCTGTAATATTATATTCTTCCAAAAACCTCTTTTTATCCAGCATAATTACCCCTTACTTTTTTCACAATATCTCTGCTCTCATTATATCCTATCTGTTTCGATTTTACCAGCAAAAATGTCTGCACCATTCTTGGCACAGACATCTCTTTTAAATTCCCTTTTTATATAATACAAATGAATAAATGATAGGAACAACCCCGATCACAACAATCACTCCAATCAAAATTGCAGTTTGATTCAAGAATATGTTGACAAACATAATAGCACCTGCTACCAGCCATAATCTTCCGGCAAACCGGTTTGTCCGATTCCAGTTTTCCGTACTGTTCAAAGTCCACGGAAGCTTGATTCCGACTGTATAATTTTGTCGATTCTTAGACATATAATTTCCCGTAACAAGAAAAATCATACCAACCAAAACTCCCGAAATCATGCTGATATTAATTGACATTTTTAATGCATTTGCATAAATAGACAAAAACATAACCCACGAAACAATCGGTACAATCCAAAATACAACCGAAAGCATCTTTCCGCCAATATTTTTTCGCTTTGGATCATTTAACGAAACTGTCACTGCAACCAAATGAAGTACTGTCAAAATAATTGGAATACCCAAAACAGTAAATGGCTTACTGCTCCACCCATTTGCGACATTGTCAAACGTAAAATGCGTTGCTATCGTATCCGGAAGCCGGTTCCATAAAAGCAATCCGATTACAATCGGAAGAACCGTCACTACACTTGTTAAAATAATTTTTCCTCTGTACTCTTTCACACTACACCTCTCCTTTCAAATCTGCCAACCAGAGCATAATGTCTTCCACTGCTGAAATATTCAACTCATAGTACACATAATTTTTATACTTTGTCTCGCATATCAGATCTGCCTTTTTCAAAATTCCCAAATGATAAGAAATGGTTGCACCTGTCATATCAAAATGGCTGCCGATTTCTCCGGCGGATAATGTTCCCTTCTTCAACAACATTAAAATTTCTCGTCGAACAGGATCTGAAAGCGCTTTGAATGTTTCTGCAAAACTCATGACATCCCACCTTTCTTTCGCAAATATTTAGATTTTTCTCTAAATAGCTTGCAAATACAATAACACCTTTTCGTTTCATTTGCAATAGGTATTTAGAAATTTTTCTAAATACTTTTTCTTGTTTTCTTCCTTGAAATCTCCTATAATTTATTTATATGCATCTTCAATGCAAAACAAAAGAGAAAGAGGAATACTTTATATGAGACGAAATCACACACCTTTTAATGGAAAACAATTTATTTTAAACAAAAACACCGGAGAAATCCATGATCTAGACCGTGAAACACCAGACTGCCATATCGACGAAATTAATCCGGAACATGTTTTTAGCTGTGACACCTATACAGAAGCAGTTCTTTTCGCGTCAATGCTTGCTGTAACTAGAAACGGTTGTCCACACTGTATGCCTGAACGAAACAGAGACTAAGAAAGCGAGAAATAATATGAAACTCTCTTCCTTTATATATTTCGCAAATTTTGGTATCAAAACTATCCTATTCAAGAAAAAAGAGCCTATCCTCGGCACAATTATTGTTACAGATAAATGTAATTTAAAATGCAAACATTGTTCTGTCAATAACGTCACAGCAATCATTCATCCTTACTCGCAAATTCGAAAGGAAATGCAGCAGCTGTATGATATGGGAATCCGTATACTTTTTTTCTGCGGAGGAGAAACATTTCTGTGGAAAGACGGAACCCGTTGTTTGCGGGATTTAGTCATAGAAGCAAAGGAAATGGGATTCTTAATTGTAAACGTAGTTACAAATGGAACATTCCCTTTAGATTTGCCGGAAGCCGATTTAATTTTACTCAGTATTGATGGCGATAGAGAACACCATAATGCAATTCGCGGGAACACTTATGACATCATCATGGAAAATATTAAAAATGCAACTTCCGACAATATCTGCTTTTATATGGCAATCAACCAAATAAACAAAAATACGGTGCAAGATGTTTGTATTGCCGCACGTGATACTAAAAATGTCCGTGCTGTTTCTTTTAACTTTCATACACCGTATCCTGACACAAAAGAATTGGCTCTTTCCAAAAAAGAAAAAGCTGACTGCTGTGAAGTCATTAAAAAAATGATGAAAGAAAACGTGCCCGTATTTAATTTGCAAAGTGCCTTTCCATATTTAATCAACAACAACTTTCCAACACCGTGCGACCAATGTGTTGTCATAGAGAACGGCAAACTTTCAACCTGCGGACGCTGTATCGATATTCCGGGACTTTGTGACGAATGTGGATATTTCTTTGTTGCAGAATACACTCTTTTATTTAAAGGAACACCAAAAATTATTTTTGAAATGCTGAAAACTTATTTAAAATATATTTAGGAGTAATATGAAAACAATAACAAACCTCACCAGAATGTGGCTGACTCGGTCAACAAAACCATTTATCTTTCAAAATGAATATGATCAAAAGCTACCCTATTCTGACTGTAAAAATTTAGGACTATATGTACATATTGCATTTTGCAGGAGCATTTGCAATTTCTGCCCTTATTGCAAAACTCTGTATTCAGCAAAACTGTGTGACCGGTATATCGATTCTCTGCTCCATGAAATTCATCTTGTCGGCAGTCAACATATCGGAAGAAAAAAGGCTACCAGCTTATACTTTGGTGGCGGCACACCAGCTCTTGCAGTAGAACGGATCAAAGAAATCATTGATGCTGTCCAAGAACATTTTATCATCACAGAAGGAATTGGCGTCGAATTACATCCTGATAATGTAACTCCGACAGTTTTACAGACTCTAAGAGATGCCGGAGTAACAAAAATTAGCATTGGAATCCAATCCTTTCAAAAAAAATTCCAAAATATTTTAGGTCGAACAACTGTTGATGCTGTCAAACTAAAAGAAACACTATCGAAAGTTCCATTTGAAACAGTTTCAATGGATTTTATTTTTGCACTTCCAAATCAAACGTTTGATGATTTAAAATCTGATATCGACAAAGCATTTCAAAGCGGAGCGAATCATATAGCCATTTATCCGTTCATTGATTTTGCTTTTACGTCAAGTTCAGTAACAGCGATGTCTAAAAAGGAAAAACAACTACTTTTAAATGCTGTTACACATTACTGTTTAGACAAAGGATATATCCGCACTTCCATTTGGACATTCTCAAATGAGAAAAAGGCATCCTATTCTTCCATGACCAGAGATAATTTTTTAGGCTTTGGGTGCTCTGCCGCAACTTTATTAGATGACCAATTCAAAATCAACACGTTTTCTGTAGAAGCTTATTGCGAAAGATGTAAAGAAAACAAACTTCCAACCTCATTAACGATTCGCTTTTCTTTGCGTCAACGAATGCTGTATTATTTATTTTGGACTGCCTACAGTACCAAAATAGATTCCAAAGATTTTAAAACTTCTTTGGCGTATCACTGAAAAGTGTCTATGGAATTGAATTGAACTTGGCAAAGCTTTTAGGTTTTCTTACAGAAGAAAACGGTATTTACACGATGACTTTAAAAGGAGCCTTTTATTATCATTATTACGAAAATTTCTATACACTCTCTTACATTGAAAAAATGTGGGGAATTCTAAGAGAAGAAGCATTTCCTGAAAAAATAGAGCTATAATTAACTGAAAAGATATTGAAAAGCAAAGCAGGCAGAGTTTAGCACTCTGCCTGCTTTATCACTTTTTATTACATTTAAGAATCCCGTATTTACGCGGTTTCTTAGAATTTTCCGCTTTCTGCTGCTTCCTGGATAGAAACTTAAAATACTATATTTGTAGGAGAAAAATAAATAATTTGACTAATAGTGAACATTTGTGTAACTGTTTATCACAACTTATTCTGATTCATTACAAGATGATACAATATTTTCGCCCCACCTCTTCGGAGATGGGGCTGTGTTATTACTCAATCCACGCTTGGAATTTGTCGATTGCTGTTCCTGAAACACCTGCATATCCATCCATTCCATTTCCTTTGTCCATGTCTCTCTGAGGTGGGTAATATCCTCTTCCGACAGGAGCAACTTTGTAAAAGATATATTTGTCTGAATTTGGAGAATACAAGTAGCATTCTACTTTCGCAATAGCATTTCTTCCATCACCAGCATATCCATTGTTTCCATCATTCCAATTACATCCCGTTACAAATGGATATGTCTTTCCGTTTACAGTCGTAATTCTGTATTTAATGGATGCTCCATTGTTCACTCGCATCGCAAGCCCTACAATTTTCTTTCCAGGAAGTCCAGCATAATCTTCCATGTTTTTTACAAACGGGAGCGTTCTTCCACCCTCGATCATAACTGCATACTCTACGTCAATTTTTTCACTTCCATTTTGCGGAGCCGGCTTTGACGGTGCCGGTGTGGATACCGGTGGAACTCCTCCTGCAAGGAAAGATGACACCATATCCAAAAATCTCTGCCAGCCCATGTCAAGCGTTCTGTGCGGACAATATTTTCCACTCCAGTCTTGGTGTTTCTTTACCTTATCAATTCCCCATCCACGCTCTTTGAGCATTCCGGCAATTAATTCAGCTGCGTTTCTCTCTGCTTTCACAAAGCGGTCTCCACCGGATTTACTATAACAGATTTCCACTGCAATCGAGTTTCTGTTTCCTCTTCCATTTCCGTCTCCCGCGTGCCATGCGTTCCGATTGAGCGGAATACCCTGTACTGCTTCTTTGTCATCCACAGCAACGTGGAAACTTACCTGATTGTTGTTCCCGATCATGTACTTCACTTCATTTTCTGCTGTTGCATCATTCGCTGTATTGTGTACTGTAATGCTGTCCGTAACCATTTGGTACGGACATTTGATATTGTATTTACTTCCTGATACTAATAATTGTCTTACACTTACTGCCATAATAAAATCTCCTTTTCTTTTAATTATATGTGCGAGGGCGATTACTCGCCCTCTGAATCCTCTGTATCTTTTTCTCTTAACTGCAATAAAACCTCTTTTAATTTTTCCGGAATCGGAATAAATACCGCCGCATTTTCCAATAAACTGAGTGCTTCATTCGCGATGTAAAACATGATTACAACTTCCCGGATCGGTACCTTCCCTCCAAGCAGCTCTTGGATTGCAAAAGCCACTGTAATTACGATAAACATTACAATCTTCTTCAGCAGCCCCTTGAATCCAATTTCCGAGGACAGCTCTTTTGTGTAAACCGCCTTTATGATCCCTGTAATATAGTCTACGATTGCAAGAAATACAATCGTTTTAAGTAATGTATCCCATCCTCCTAGCCAATAGACAATAAATCCACCAACCGTTCCGGATGCGATGCTAATCCAATTAAATAACTTATCCATTTTCTTCATATACCTCACTTCCCTTTCTCTGTTTAAAAAACCGCAAAATAAAAAGACCCTTACGGTCTCGCTCGAATTTCCATATTGCCACCTCTATTCTGCCAATTGCCACGCTTGTGCGTATTCTTTTGGACTAAAGTTTGTATCTTGCTTACACAGATATATCTTCCCGTCCGTGTATACCATATACTCTCCTGTTTTATATATATCGTGCGCTCCAATAGGTTTTTCCCACGGTAATGCAAATTCCAGGCTGCGACTGTGCCAAGGTTTCCAAAGTGTTCTTTCTTTAATCGTCCAATTCGTATTCTTTATGCTGTCATGGTCTTGAATGCATTCGCATGGGCTTTTTGTATCCGGATCAAGTCTCACATCTCCAGTTTTAAAGATTCCTCTTTCCCAAACCTTAAACGCAAAAGAAAAAGCGATTCCCAATGTTTTATCATCTTCTTTCACTGCTGTCTCTTTAGCAAATGCGATGGCAGTTTTGCATTGTTTTACATCCGCTACACCGAGTGTTTCTTGTAGTGTGCGATTTACTACCTTTTGCGTGTCCGGTACCTCCTCTATTATCTTTTTCAAAATCTCCGAATCTATATTTTCTTTAATTGGTAAATTTATTCTATATTCCTCGAATTCATATCCTTCTTCTATTTCTGCGATGTTAAGCGGAAGATACAGCGTATCACTGTCAATTTTCGATATAGGGAATTCTTTTGAGGTTCGCTGTGATATATAATAACCGTCTCTAATTAACATCTTTTCTCAGCTCCTTTATCTTATTTTCGTAATATCCGAATTTATTGTCTGTTGCATATGATGCGTGGGCTTTCCACGATTGATAAGACTTGTCTAAATCTTCAATTTGTATTTTCCCACACCTTACAAGTTTTACCATCTTATTAAATTTTCTTCTGTAGCTTCGTCTTTTTTCATTCAAAAGTTTCACATCGCCTCCTGGATAGAAATGAAATCCTATGAACGATATTCCGTTCTTATACGATATGATCTGCGATTTTTTATTCAAATTCAGATCTAGTGTCTCTAAATATTGTTTTATACATTCTTCGCAATATTTTAGATATTCTTTCGATTCGTGTATCAAATAAAAGTCATCTGCGTATCTTCCGTAGTATTTTATTCCAAGCTCACCTGTTATGAATTTGTCCAGTCCGTCCAAGTATAAATTTGACACAATCGTATTAATCTGATTTCCTAATGCAATTCCTTTTCCGTCTGTGGAGTTTATAAACTCCTCTATCATCCAATGTACGGTTTCTGGAAAGTAATACTGCATAATGGCAATCGCTTTTTTGTGGTCGATGTTATAGTAAAACTTTTCAATATCTCCCTTGTAAAAGTATCCTTCGACTCCATGCTCCACTGAAAATTGCTCCATCTTATCCTTAAGACGCTCTCTTGCATATAGCGTTCCTTTCCCTTCCTGTCCTGCGTAGTTATCCGCAATACAGATTTTAGGTAAATAGGATTTTAAGATATTGTCGCACAAAACATGTTGCACAACCTTATCCCGAAACTTACATGCTTTTATTTTTCTTTTCTTCGGATAAGATACTTCAAATTCAGAATATCCGGATACTTTATAGGTTTTCTCTTTTAATTCCTTCTGCAGCTTTTTGATTTCACTCACTGCATCCAGTTCAAAGTACATCGCCGGTTTCTTATAACTTCTTCGATTTTTGCTTTTCAAAAACGCTTTGTACAGATAATTAAAATCTGTGATTATTTCATTTTCCATTTTTATCCTTTCGGAAAGGCTGCGCGCTCTTTTGATGATGGTGTACTGTTTTCGTTTCCTACTCATTCTGACATTCCATCGAAACAGGCGAACCGCATTGTTGTTGTTGGCGTTGTTGTTGTTCAACGTGCCGGTCGTATTGACGTAACGATCACGATACAGCGTGCAACCTAAAATATTATAGTTTCTTCGTTGCCGTCTTCCAGTTTAAAAGCTGCTTCTCGATGTTGCAGATTGTCTCATTCCAGTATCCTATGCTGCACTTCGGTTTTATTACCTCGTGGCACATCCGCACATAAAATTTTAACTTTCTGCAAGCAGATATAGCTTTGCCCAATAAAACGATTCTTTCCTGCATGTCAAATGTATTATTTGCATCACAGATCAGATCGTGGATATCGAATGTGATAGAAAGAATTCTATCTACTAATGTAAAGCGATATTTCTTTGGAAAGTTATTTAAGTTGTTCGTGATTGTAAGTGTGTGTTTACACAATTTCTCAGCATCGAGTTGAACTGGTATTGTTTGTTTTGCAGACATTTCATTCTCCTTTTACATAGGATTCCGCGTACTATCGTCCGCGAATACATATGCTTTGTCGCTATCGCTCCAACGCAAATAAGCGGAAGTTGGAAGCGAGCAAAACGGGCGAACCGCAACGACGCTGCTGGCGACGTTGATGTTCAACGCGCCGGTCGTATTGACGTAACGAACGGATGATGCGCTTCCATTCATTGTGCGTAACCAGTAGTTGCTTTGATATTTTCTACTTTCCGCATTCGGAAATCCATCGAATACATGGTCGCTTTCTTCTGTTCTAATTTCCAATCCCATTTCGTAGGATGCCGGCAACCAAATTTTATCTTCTACAGTTTCCAATCCGCCTCCGTCTGCTTCATCAAGCACACATGCGATGCTTCTTGTGTAAATGATTTCCTTTTCATAATCCGTAAAATCGTGCAAAAATCCATTGTAAGATGTTGCATAACTCGGCGACACGTCATAATCGTGCTGTTTTACATACCAAGTACCTTTTTCCTTGTCTGTGTTAAGTAACTGCCTAACATTACTAAATGCATACCGGTTGTTTCCTTGTTTTTTTCGGTTTGTAATCGGATTCGGATTGTCTTTTGCGTTTTCCGGCGCATCCCACTGTAGATTTCCTAGATTCTGTTCTGCCGCAACGCTTATGTATCCTTTGTCTTTGGTTAGTGTATCGCATACTTTCCAAAAATAGTCACTTGTACCATATCGCCCAAATTTAAGCATATCTCCTACTTTTAAATCTTGTACTCTAACTTGATTCTCTCTACTTTTATACTCTACTCTCACAGTAGATGCTCCAAGTTCTGCCTGGAACTGTCGCTTTGTGTTGTACGGGAATATCCGGTAATAATACTCTAACCCCTTCTGCACTCCAGTATCCGTGTAGGTAGTGTCGGCAATATCGCAGACTGTATCTCCATCCGCCGTGCTAAGTGGCACTCCTCCAAGTTTTCTCTTTACGAGGTAGCCTGCTGCATTTACATTTCGCCAGCTCAATTTTATTCCAACTGTCTCCTGTAATCCGTATCCGGTAATAACTGTCTGTTCCGGTAAATTTTCTGTCGGTACTACAGCAGATGATATCTCTCCAATTTTTTTCGCGTACTCATTTAGGCTTACATTATCGTCCACCTGCACACCTTTATTAACAATCGCTTCTTTAATATTCCTCTTCGCAACTGTATAATACTCAGTAAGTTCTGCATCCATGTTTAACACCTCCTCAACCGCCTTAATCTGCTCTTTCCCAGCATTGTTTATCTGTGTTTTTGCACTTTCTACTGTTCGTCCAAATTCATTCGCCTTTTCCTCTACTGCTGCTTTTACTTTATTTACATTTGTTTCGGATTCTCCTACTTCCTGCGCTGTTTTATCTACTGCTGTCTTTGTCTGCTCTACAGCCGTCTTATCCTGTCGCACCTGTGCAGCCAGTCTCTCAACTTCCGATTTATCTCCTGCTGCTTCAGTCGCGTGTTGTTCTGCTTCGTCCGCTGCTAATTCTGCGCCGGCTTGTGCTTGTAGAGCAGTTTCTTTCGCTTCGTTAGATTTTTGTTCGGATAACAGAGCATTTGTTGCGGCGGTCTGCGCTTGTTCTTTATAATCCTTAACAATTTGCACCTGTTCGGAGATGCCCGATACAGAGTCAACCATTTCTGCGATTGCAGTTCTATCCTCGCCAGTTTTAATTGCATCGAGTTTCGTTTGTTCTGCGTGTTCTGCTGCTTTCTGTTCTGCTGATTCTGCACGTTCGGCGGCGCTATTGACTTCTTCAATCACTTTTCCAAAAGCGTCTCCGTCATCACTACCGCCAGTATGTTCCGGTTTTGACCTTGCGAGCACGTTCAGTACAAACTTGTCAACCGTCTCCCCGGATGTTTCATCCCGGTTGTAAATAAAAACATAAACCGGATAATTCACTTCACTATCATTATTCTCCAGCATCGTATCCGGAATCACCACATCAGTCACGCCGTCTTTCGTTACGCCAAACCTCGTCAGAGAGTCCGCACCAGTCTCGAAAAGCGCAAATTGTATTTCTTGTACCTTATTCAAATTTCCACCTTGAAATCTAAGCACTTGACCGTAGTTATACTGCCACAGCTTTCCTTGCAGTACTTTTTTTGTACTATAATCTACTATAATCATTGCATCACCGTCCTACTACTCCTTCATCTGCTCTTGCACTTTCTTTTTCCAAAGCTTTGGTACTTCCTCGATGCTCATTAAGTTCTTTTTGATTTTGTCAATATAAAAATTTACCACTACAGACTACCTCCTTCAGACAATTCAGATACTACGTTTCCCAAATCTTCAATTGCACCGTCCTGTACGCTTTGTCCTTTCTCCAAAACATCCAGTCTCTTTTCCTCTTCCGTTTTTTCACGGATTGCGAATGTTGCCTCCACTTTTTCATTCACAACATTAACCTGAAATAATGGATATTCTAATCGCATATCGGTGTAAGAACCGGTTACTTCATCTTCATGTTTAAATTCAACAGTATCCAAGTTTCCTGCTTTCATAAGAGCCGATGCAATCGGGTCTAAATCTTTAAATTGCTCTACAACAGCCGTAATAGAATTAAGGCTTGCTCCTTCTTTAATTGTAATCTCTGTTTTGTCTGTTAAAATAATCTCTTCCATACTGTTTTAGTCTCCTTTTCCTTTTATTTCTACTTCCACTTACCTGCTACGTATGCATCAATGTATGTAGTCTTTTGCTTATCTGCTCCAAGTTGAACAATATAGCCATCGATAGCCTGTTTACTCTCACCTACGGATGGGCGCGCCGCCCAAACCATACCGTTATTCATCGCACTTGTTTGGATATTCAACACTTCTGTTGCTGTTATTCCAAATGCTAAACCCGTATATCTTGCGTAATATAATCCTGTTGTTCCAATCTGAATGAATGAAAAGTCTTGATTATTAATAGCTACCTTCCCAAATGATTCAAAAAAACCATTTTCATATTTCTTTATGTATCCATTTGTAAATTTAAGCATTTCAAAATTTGTTTTGCTCTTTAGCTCACTAATTTTCCCATCCAACGCCTTCCCTTGTCGTGCGTCTAATGCCTTGCCCTCCTCTGTAGTTACAAGATTATTTACTACATCAACCTTATTTAATTTTGCTTCATCAAGCGCCTTTCCTTGTCTTGCATCAAGGACTTTGCCTGCCGATGTCGCTGCAAGATTGTTTACTATTTCTGGCTTATTAGATAAATCTGTATAACTTCCAGTAAATGCAACTGTTTTTAAGTCTGTAAAAAACTTCTTTATCTTTCCAAAGATTGTTGCACAACTTTCTCCAGATTTTATATTTTCTCTTTCAAGTGCTTCCGTAAACGAAACTGTTGAGCCGGCATTTATATTTCCCTGCTCTCCTTGCGGTCCCTGTGGCCCCTCAGGACCTTGTATTCCCTGCTCTCCTTGTGGTCCTTGCGGTCCCGCAACATTTCCAATTAAAACTTTCGGCATAATCCACTTCTCCCTATTATCATTCTATTTCGTAATATAAATTACCGCTGTCATCTAGGCTGAAATTCGGTGCATCCGTAGCGTCTGCATAATGTACATATAAATTTCCTTTATCATCAACACTTAACGCTATAAAGCCTTCCACTGGAACCGTTACACCGCTTTCCCCCGTATCACCTTTCTCGCCTTTTTCACCCTTGTCTCCTTTTGGACCTTTTTGTCCCTCAGGACCTTGTATTCCCTGCTCTCCTTGTGGTCCATTAAAATCTCCATTTTCTAATTTTCCCTCAATGTAAGCGGTAATCTTTTTTGCTGCCTCTGTAGCAGCTCTTATCTCTTCCGTAAATTCTTTTTCAATTTCATCTGTTATATCTTCTATGTTTTCCTGCATATCTTCGAATGTTGCCATGCGCTTCGTATCTCCTGCACGGAAACATATATATACAGATTTTCCATCTTTACAAAATGGATCATCCTGAAGAACGATAGCATATTCCCCAGGAAGGAGTTTTGTTTTATCTAATTTCCCATAAGGACCTCTCCTGTTTTGTATTGCCATTCTTTCTTTCCTCCATTATCCCGGTATCCATCTGACAAACGATACTCCCTTGTTTTGTTCCGGATATCGTAATACATATGTCCAAGGAAAATTGTAGTACCCATGTACCCATATTTCTTTTCCTGTCTGATCTCCGCTTGCACCACCTGTAATCCCGCCAAACTCATTTTGACTTGCTTCGACAAGTTGTCCATTCCCAATATGCATTGCCGTATGACTTCCAGGACGCAATAAAATATCTCCCCGTTCCAGTCCTGAACCACTTGATAAACTTACCTGACTTGTTACATCCACAAAACCGGCATTAGTAAAAACACTGTACATAGAACCTGTCGCTGGCGTGTATCCCGGTCGAGTATTTAATCCGGCATTGTGATATGCCCATGATAAAAAAGAAGAGCAGTCGTAGTTTGGTCCATCTCGACTGCCCTGATCATATCCATGACTATTGTCATTTGCAATTCCAATAGCCCAATTTACTGCTGTTTCTATTACTGACATTTATTTCTTCCTCTCTAAAAAGTACTGCCTGATGCTGTTCTTCCTCCAACAAGGATTCCACTTTTGAACTGTAGATAACTTCCATCACTGAATTCTGCCGTTCCTGTTTTTCCCCCGCTGATAGAAATATTATCAGCACTTAACGATAAAAATTCTCCACCACCGATTGAACAAGAACCTTTGCCCCTACCATTAACCAACATAATATTCCCATTCTCCGAAAGAGTTAATCTAGGTGGGTTACTGCCTACTAACACATCTATCGTAATTCCACCATTGATGTACGAAATTGCGCCCGTTACTTTTCCCGCTTTGTTTTTGATATATATATAACCGTTTTCTACAATAACAGAGCTTCCGTCCAATGTGTTTTTACTCTCAAATCTTCCACTTGCACTAACCCCTTTGCTATCCCATCTGCCAATTTCATTTCCTGACGCATCCTGAATGGTCATCTTCCCATTCTGGTTATTATATCCGCCGAGAGTAAGTGTTCCAGCATGGATCCAATCACAATTAATCCCAATTGCAGAAAGTACATTTACAACTGCATTTCCGGAAGAATCCATCCCGGCATTCCAAGTTTTTCCACCGTCCGTAGACACGGCAAATGTATTAGCTGTCATTTTCCATATAGTCATAGATTCCTCTAATGTTGGCTTGTCATGCATGTAATAAATGATCGAACCGTCCTCTAATTCCTCTGCGGTTTTGTAGACACCAAAAGACTGAGTGATAAGATTTGTAAGCGCTTGTACTGCTAAATCATATTCTGAGATTTGCGCCTGTGCGTTTTTTCGAGCTGCTATAATCGCCTGCGTCATCTCTGTATATCCCTTCGCACTGTTTTTAGACGGTGTTTCTGCATCGCAAGACACACTCATAAAACTGCCCAAATTAAAAGTGAGATTCGTAATAAAACAATGGTATGTATTCTGTTTGCGATCAGTCACATATGCTAAGTCTCCCGCCTCAATCGTTGGGTCTGAGAGTGCCTGCGTAGACATTGGACGGAATCTTAATCCTATCAGTTTACTTCCCAAATACGATGCAATCTTTTGGGCATCACCCTTTTGGATAAATTTGTTCCCTGAAATAGAAAGTACATACCCTTCTGTCCCATTCAGAACCGTATTTTTCTTTTCTTTTTCGGTTTCTGCGAACTCTTCTGTCACACTTACCCCTGTGATTACTACATCATCTGTGCATACATTAAATCCATTCAAGGAATACAAGTGATGATAATAATCCAAATCATCAAATGTACCGCCGTCTACATCGGCACCACTTGAATAGTCATCAAAGTTTCCACCATCCGCTTGATCTCCTGACGCATACTGTGGGGTTCCATCATCAAATATACCACCGTCAAGATTATCATTCTTTTCAAAAATCGTTTGTTCAAACCATCTGATTTCCAACCTTCCATAAGTATCACATCTTGCAAACCCACAAGATAGTTGTGCAGCATAAGCAAGTACCTGTCTACAAGTCAACGCCTCATCTTCCGGTCGTTCTTTTATTTCAAGATTGTAATTGCTAAATGCAGGTGTATTTAATTGCACACCACAATAATTGCAAATATCTCTCACAATCTCTCCCAATGTTGCTGGATACGGAGTTTTCACTTCCTTGTAATCCACATCAAACTTCGACATATAATCAAGACATTCCAGCGTAATTGTTGTCCCATTATAGCTAGGTTCATCCACAATAAAAACGCCTTTTCTTATTTTCTCGATTTTCCCACTATCTAATTTCAATCCAAGATGCACGGTGACAACAGCGCCGTCAAAATCATACTCCGAAAACTTATCATAAATATTGTTCAGCGTTACTGTCAGTTTATTTATGATGCAACTTCCAACCGTGAATTGATTACTCGCTGTCACTCCATCAGAAATTTTTAGCCCATTTTCCCACAAGTCAGAGTTATCTAATGTTTCTATCTTCGTTCCATCTTTCAGCGTAATATCAAGATATATAAGAAAATTTCTTTTATCTGATTCCATTTTTTGCTTGAATTCATTTGAAACATTAATCATTGCACTACCTCTCTATCAAATCAAAAGATATACTTTCATATCTTTTGTTTCCTATCGTCCATATTTTCACAGGGGCTGACCTGTCTCCCACGTAAAAAGTTCTTGTTTCATCAGTTCCACTCATGGCATCCGGATAAGTAACTTTTATATACTCCGGATTGAATGCTTTCAAAACTTTTGATGTTTCTTCTTGTGTTAGTCCTTTCCACGAAAGGGAAATCTTTCTTTTCTGTCCAACTCTGTTTTTGTGCATAACCGTATCCTGCGTTCGTCCTGCTGCACTGTCCGAGATATCTTGCAACCCCCAACTAAAAGAGGATGGCGTTTTTACCGCCACCCCATCTACTGAAATCATCGACATTTTATCACCTCTTGCTATACAGGTATTACTACACTGTATCTTCTATCTGTCTTTTCTTTGCCCTTTTTTACTGCTTGATACAATGTTTCAGAATCACAAACAATTGTTACCTCTACTGTAGGCGAGCTCGAAGTATCTCCTCCGAATGCCATCGCCACATCTGTGAAAGCCCCGGCAACAGCACTTTGAACACCTGCTGCAATACCAGATACAATTTGATTGTTATTCGCTACAACATTTCGATTTCCCATACGCCCTAGCATTTCAGGACCTTTTTCATTGGCAACAAAGAGTTGACCGACTTTAGGAAATCCACCACTTGCGAGATATGGAATTTGTGGAGCAGACACCTTTGGTATATCGAATCCGAATTTCTTACCTCCAAACCCCGGAACCCAATCTGGGATGTCAAAACTAAGTTTATTCAAGCATTTGATTACAGAATTCACATCTGAAACAGCTCCTTTAATCAAACCATTTATAGCACCGATAATAACGTTAATTGGAGCCTTTATTCCAGACGATATTGCATCCCATATTCCTCCAAAAATATCCTTAACACCATTCCATGCCTTTTCCCAATTTCCTGTAAATATACCTGATATAAAGTCGATAATACCACCAAATATTCTCTTGATTGCATCCCAAGTATTTTGAACATTCTTTGAAAAACCATTCAAAATTTCTCCAAATGCCCCGAAGTTTTTACTCCAATCTGTCGAAAAAACATTCGTGATAAAATCATCAAATTCCTGAAATTTCTGCGTTACAAAATCCGATACTTTTTTTGCAGTTGCAGATATATCATCCCAATTCGCAATAAGCAACGCTCCTATTGCAATTGCGGCTGTGATCGCTAACGTAATAGGTCCACCCATCGCAGCTACTACTGCTTTTAGCGCTGGGAGTAAGCCCCCTGCCAAAGATATTGCATCCGCAATTCCTTTAATTAGTGCAATAACTGATGTTAATGCTGATGTTATCTTGAATGCCGCAAAAAAGGTTCCAATCGCCCCAGCTGCAATTTGTACAGGAAGTGGAAGTTCTCCAAAAGCTTCCAATAAACCTTTTATCAAAGATAAGCCTGCATCAAATAAACCGGAAGCTAAGCCTCCCCAATCAATAGCAGCTATTGCACTGATAATTTGTTGTCCCACTTCCTTCCAATTCAACTCGTCTATAACAGTATTTAAAGTACTTAACAACCCAACTGCCAAATCCGACAATGCTTTTGCCATCGTAACTAAATTTATGGATTGCAATGCTCCATTTAAACATTCAGAAATCGCACGTCCTATTTCTTCATATTCAAGATTTGAAACAAATCCACTGAATATATTCCATGAAATCATAAACCAGTTCCCGATAAGCATGCCGAGATTTTCCCAGTTCACTTCATTAACAATACCCATTAGTCCAGTCGCAAACGACAAACCTAATCCAATCCAATCTATTCCAGTAACTAAAAGATTTAGTGTATTTACAATAGTATTGACACCCGAACCGACTGTCTTTCCCATTAAATCCCAATTTACATTATCTACCAAACTATTTAGAGTTGTTGTAAAAGCATTGCAGAAATACGTGATTTGAGGTCCAACATTATTCCAATTGATTGCGTCGTACAATTTTTGCAATCCACGATTTACACCACCTGCAATAATTTTCCCTAGGCCTTCCCAGTCTTCTGCTAAAAAAGCTTCTCTCAATTGTTTTGCAAAATTTGAAATAGCACCAGTTGTTTCAACCGTCTCAAACATATCAGATGGAGATATGTCTGAACCGCCACTTCCCTTTTTCTTTCCGGAATCAGAATCCGGAGCATTCAGCATATTCAATTGGTCGAATCCGAGTACTGTGCTTTTTAACTCTTTCATCTTATCTTTCGCTTTATCTGCGGAATCACCGGCGCTTTCAAGTCCGGCACCATAGTCTTTCCACACTTTCTTCGCATGAACAACCGAACCTTTACCAGTAAGAGTTGCCATAAAAGTCCCAACCGCATTCAAAGCCGAAGCAATCATACTCACGAACGCTTCTATATAAGGAGCAACCACATTTACAATTGGAGCGAATGCTGCCGCCCATGCATTTTTTAAATACAATAGTGAGGAAACCATTGAAGAAATACTATGATTGTATTCCGAACTGTATTGTACAAGATTGTCAGAACCCTCTTTAATGGCTCGCTGAATCATGCTAATTCCTTGAAAAACAAAAGAGAACGCCACTGATGAACCTAACATTCTGCCGAATGACATTCCTTTATTTCCTTGCTTTTTTGTTCCATGTATAGCTTTTTTTACTTTTGCAATACCTCTTGTTGCTTTTTTCATCGTGTCAGAAATCTTCTTTCCAAAGTTAGAAATATTTCTTTTTGTAGAATTTAAAAGTTTATCGGTTTTCTTTATCTCCTTATTGACTTCTTTTATTCCTTTTGGAGACACAGAATCTCTCATTGCCTTGTCATATTCTTTTTTAGCTTGCGTGAGCTCTGCGAGTTCTTTCGCAACATCGTCATATTCAGGATCATATTCTGTATATCCACTAAACGCCAAATCAGACAATTCTTTTTTTAGCCTATTTATCCGAGCTGAAAAAGTGTTCACCTTTTTTGAAGCATTATCCATGTGTTTATAAATATCCTCTGGATTATACTCTTTGGTTTTTACAGAGCTATTGTTAGGTTTTGGACTTTCTATAGGTTCTCTAGTTGCGCTTTCTTTTTCACGATTAATCGTAATGTCTGGTTGTGTGCTTTTTATCTTATCAAGTGCTTCTCTATAAGTTTCTGCTTGATTCGTTGCTTTTTGAATATCGTAAACTAAACTTTCCCACGACTTTCCAAGCTTATCCGTACCCTCTAATGAAATCTTTTTATTCAATCTGTCATTAAATCTTTTTGCTTCATTTTCCACCTTTTTCAAAGCATTTTCTAGCTCTGTAGCGTTTAGTCCTGATATATCAATGCCTTTTCCAGCAGATTGAAATTTATCATATAAATCATCTAAAGACTTTGAAGCCTTTTTAATACTTGAATCGTCTATCTTCGGCGAACTTATTTTTTTACTTATGTTCTTCTTTGAATCAGATATATCATCAAATGCCTTATTTATCTTCTCAAACTGAGAAAAATCAAATTTCCCAGTATTATTAATGGCTGATGAAAGTGAAATTACTTTCTCTAGGCTATCAGCAATTTTATTCAGTCTTTTTTCCATTCCACTTAAAGTACGATTCGCTCTATTGGCTTCGGCTTCAACTGCTATTTCCAGTCTATCAATTTCATTTGACACTTTACTCACCACTCTTTCTCAACGCATTAAAGGCATCTGCATAAATTCCAAAATCAAAAGCTGCTGCTTTATCTGGATTTTCTTCTCTAAACGATTCTTCTCTTTCCTCTTCCGTAAACGGCTTTTCGGGATATTTAGAATCTTTACTGAAACATGAAGCAATTGCACGTCTTACATACAAACCATTCAACCAAGTTGAATAATCAATCAAATCAACCTTTTTCTGTTGTTCTTCCTCGTTTGCTTTTCGATACGCATTGAATACTTTTGGCGTCATATCCATAAAGTCTTTGTATCTGATTCCGTATTTTATCGCTTTGGGAAGATAGTACTCCATGATAAATTGTGTATAGGTTTGAAATTGAATTACTTCTACTCTTCCTCTAGTGTTTCCACTTTGGCTTTCGCTTTCGATTTCTTCGCTTTCGCTGGTTTCTCGATTCCCAGCATCTTGCAGAAAAAATCCGAATCCATTACCGCATTAAAAAATGCGTGTGCGATTGGTTCTAAATCTCCACCACCTAAAACATGCTGCTCAATTAATCTTTCAGCTTCGTCACGATCACATTCAGCAACAACACAAACAAATCCCATAGCTGCTAGCATAGTTTGTCTCTTACTAAAAACATCACCGATAGAAAGTCCCTGTTCTTCCATTTTTGTGAAATGTTTGAATGTTAGTTGTGGAACTGTATAATTTTTATTATTGATTTTGATTTGCATTTTCTCTTCTTCCTTTCTTTCTCTTATTTACATAAAAAGAAAAAGGAGTGGTCTTTCGACTACTCCTTGATTTTCATTCAGCGAATGCAGTAGCTGCTCTTTCGGCTTTGATTTCCGTAGATGGCGTAATAGAGATTGTCATTTCCCTTACTCCATTTACTTCACCTTCATTTACGAATACGTTGTGCTGTCCTTTCCAAGAGAACACACCATCGGCACCATCCTCACCAAAGTTCAACTCGTAAACATTCTCTTTTCCAACTCCTGCTTTCACTTTTTCATAAGCTTCTTTTGTATAATTTGCTTTGAAAGCCATAGCCTCAACAGACTGAACTCCTGGAACAAATGTCTGTGTTACATCTTCCAAATCTGTTGTTTCAATCTGCTCAGGTTCTCCACCTAACTGCGGATAAGATTTAATTCTGCATAACTGTGTTAATGCAGATGCTGTTGTGCCTGATTTTAATACAGTGTTAATTGTACTTTTCCCACCAGCCATAATTTACCTACCTTTCTACCGACTAACTGCTGTCGGTCAGCGAATATCTCTTTTGATATCCGGTGCAAAATAAAAAGAAAGCGTTTTACACTTTCTCAGTAACAAATTTTTCTATTTCATTTACCGACGAAACAATTCTTCGAAACCTTGCTGTCATTCGATAAATATTTGTATCTGATGCATTTTTAATCTCTGTAGGCCCATAATTTCTTTCGTACCCCATGATTCGCATTGCATCACACGCTTTATGAATAATTTTTGTTGCTTCCGTAAGACTTTTATTCGAAAATACTTGAATTTCAATAACAGAACGAACCGCATTTTCTGAATTTTCCAAATCAACTGCAACATCTGAATTGTCAATCTGTTTTACGCTTACAGCCGGAAAACTTGTAGGCGTTTTGTTTTCATTCTGCACAGTTTGACAAATGTCTGAAATGTAAGTTTTTACATTACCTCTTACACGATTTGAAACATCAATCACTGCCAAATACCTCCCTAGCTATATGTAAAACAGTGCTCATATCTTTTAGTTCCTGAGCTGTCTCATATAAAAATGGTCTTGAAGGCATACCTTTTGTCCAGTGCCACTTACCATCTAACAAGTAGAACCAACCTTTTTCTCCATGCTTATTCACATCATATTTCCAGTTAACACTTCCTGCGTCTGGGTGTGGATTTTCCGACCCAACAACACCAGTACCAAATTCGACAAAAGAAGCCCACTGGCAATCTGTATAGATATAATAAGATGAACCGTTTGAAACAATATCCCCTGCTTCTAAGTTTATACTGTTTAATAGTTCCCCTGTCATCACAGCATCAAATGATAAGATTTTTAACTGTGCAATAGAAACACCCTCTTCTGCCATGCGATAAGCAAATTCTTCGCATTTATCAGTAAGGTTTTCTCTATATTCTCGTATCTGCTTTGCAATATTGCGAAAACCGCTAGGAGAAAGTCCTGTTGTAAACTTCTTAGCCATTTGTTTTCCTCTTCTTTAATGCAATAACTAAAACATCTAACCCACTTGCTGGCGGTGCTGAAACTTCATAATCAGCAGAATTTTCATCTACCGTACCATCTTCATTGAATAATGGATTTGTCTCATACCATATAAGTGACGTTTCCGTTATCGGCAATTTCATATCCGTTGTCATAATTGTTCTTGAATAATCAATATCTGCTCCAAAAACATTAGAATAAACAGAACCATGCCCCGCTGACAAACTTATACTAAATTGTTTGGGTTTCGTATAGCAAACCTCATAATCTCCGGTTTCGTCTCCAAATTCATCAAGAATAGGCTTTTTGCCCTCATATAATGAATACCATAATTTTCTTTGATTCTTTTTCAAATCTCTCATACCATGCTCCTCCCACCACCGATATACTGAGCATCCTCTGCGACTTTCGTCACGCACAATCTACTTTACTATTTAACCCATAGCTGGGAGATAAGTGGATCACCATGCCCTTTCTTAAAATCCTGCCCATGCAAACACTCCTTTCAGACATTCTTCTCTGTCTTTCCATGTTCTTGTATTTGTATTATCAGAATGACTTACCTGTCCTTCTACACCTATTTGGTTATAGTCATACAGTGCTATATCATGGATATTTGAATAAAGCATTTCTAAGTCTTTTCTGATATCTTCCTTAGAAAAATGTGACGGATACGCTCTACGATTTACTACTTCACGAATAGCATTTTTTACTTTAATGTAAAGTTGACCTTTATCGGGTTCGTCTACCAATCTCAGTTCTACTACTAAATCTTCGTATACTTCATTCAGAATATCTTCCATTACATTGCACCTACTTTTTTCTCGTTCTCGTTGCTTTCTCGGTTTCCTCTAACTCCTTAACTGGAGTCTCTTCTTTAGCTTCAACTAAAGTTTCTTCTTTCTCTTCAACAACTGGTTTATCAACCGGAACTTCTGCTCCGGCTGGATACCAAATGTCATTTTTTACTACGATATAAGGATATTTAGCCATAATAAAACCTCCTTATGATGAATGAACTTCAAGCACAAATGTACTATCCATGTTTTCATAAGAAGGTAACACAACCTCAGAAGCTGTTACGGATGTAACAGCCGGTGGACCATATTCTGTTTTTGTTGCAATTGCGATTCCTTTTCCGAAGATTGTTACATCAACATCAGCTACTTGTCCGGCTGTTCTTTCTTCCGGTGTAGTTCCGAACCATGTTTTTCCAAGTGCTCCTTCCGGAAGAAGAGTTACTTTATCGTTCGGATAGAAGTATTCCTCTTTGCCCGATTCATTCATATACATTTTATCGTAAAGAACGATTGTAAGTCCTGTTCTAGCCTTAACAATTGCTTTTACATTTTCGTCTGTCAGCTCAACAACTGCTGTAGAATTCTGAGCAAGTAAGGAATTTTTAACCTGTGCATTTTCAAGCAAATACTGGAATGTATTACTATTCATTAATGCGTATTTAGCAATTCTTCCTTTTTTCTGCAATTTTTTTCTACCATTGTTTAAATCTGTCAACGGTTTCGACTGTGCAGTATCGCTCCACTTATTTGTACCTTCAAGTTTTGCGTAGTGCTCTTTTGTATACTCTCCGTCTGGATCGTAATCATAAGCATATTTCACGCCATCACTCTCAATACCGATTACTGGATGACCGTTAGTCGTTGAGAGAAGAGACATAATCATTCTTTCAGGAACAACTTCCGCCCCGCTAACAAGATTGTTGGAATCATCATAAATCGACTGTAACGCTCCTTGCAAATACGGATCGTTCTCATCTTTGATTCTATCAATTTCCAATGCATCTTCTTCTGAGACAGTAATCTGCTCGCGGAAGAACGCCATCTGTGTTTTTTCGGTTTTCAAACCTTTTCTAGCTCTTAATACTGGTAAAGAATCAAAGTTGGAAGGCGCAAGGGATACTGGAAGCCCTTTGTGTGTCTTAATCCACTTTAAATCCAATCCCGCTTTCTTAGCTTCCGGGAACCATCTTTTTCCTAAAAACGGAATATCATTACTCGCATCTTTTGTAGCTGCAAGAGCAATAGCTTTAGAATTTACTACTTCATTTACTAACATATTCTCTATTCCTCCTATTCAAAAATAATCATTGGAAGCGCTGTTTTAACTGCTTCATCATATGATTTTCCATAATGTTTCTCTGCTACAGCCTTATCGATGTACGCTTTCTTAAGCACTGTGCCCTGTGGTCTTGCAGAATCTACATCGTGCAAGAGAATACCTTTTACTGTAGCTGTATTATCTTCTTTACCGTTTGCTCCGATTGGTGTTCCAGCTTTCATAACTTTTCTACCATCAGAACCAGCACTTACGCCTGTAAAATCCAATGTCATCGCAATTGCTTCAAAAGGCTTTCTTTTTAAAATCTGTACGTCTGCTGCAATTGTTTCTTTTTCAAATCCCATATTTGAAAGTGCCATAATAACATTCCTCCTTAAATATAATTCTTCAAAATATCGTTGTTCGTATTTTCAGGTTCTCCTAAAAATTTTTCTACAAGCTTTTCTGCTTGTGTTTTCTCTTCCGGATTGCCATTTCCACCACCCGGAGTTGGCGTTCCATCCATTAGTTCTTCTTTTGTCTTCTGAATAGCTGCGTCTTTCTGTTTGCTGATAAGGCTTGCAAGGTTTGTAGCCATTGTTTTTGTAACCTCTGAATCATCAGACACAATACCTTCGATTAAATCTTTGTAGTCATCTGCTGTTAAACCTGCTCCAACAAGGATTTTTTCCGCATCCAGTCTATTGGATTTTCTAGCAAATTCTTTCTTTGCATCTTCTGCATCATTTAACGCTTTCTGCATTTTTTCTTCATCAGTCAAACCGGCTTCTTTTAATCTTTCATAAGCCTCCGAATCTTCTTGTAGCTTCTTCAAAGTTGCTGGGTCTACATTGTTTTTCTTTGCATTGTTTAGATCAGCTCCATTAATGTTCAGAAGTGCTGTAATCTGTTCTTCTGTCGCATCTGGAAACTGTCCTCTAATATCATCTCTTGTCATTTTTAATCTTCCTTTCTTTCAGAATCTACACTTTGTTGACGCGGGTCGCTCCGCACAATTCCTGTCCTCTTACGCTCGGACTTGCAATAAAATAAAAAAGATAGCTAACCCAAAAACGTTACACCGCTTGAAGTTTTTCTATCTTTCAAATAAACTGGCTTTCTCTTTTTCTTTTCTTTTGGGTCATCACGACTCCTTTGTTTCTTTTCTATTTTCCCGCACATCATCATACAACCTCTTTCAACCAACATCTACAACCAATGTGTGGTCTATGTGGAATATTGTCGATTTCAAACACTTTACCGTCTAAATCGCCACAACACTCACAGACCTTGCCATCTTCTCTTGTTATCCATTGAACCTTTTTCACTCCTCGTTTCTTAGCTGACTGAATGAAAACTTCTCGTTCAATATCTACAGCAGTTTCTTCTACTTGCGTATTCCAGTACCGTGTTTCTTTCTTCTGCTCTTCCAATGCTTTCGGGTCGCTCATGTCACTAATTGCAACAATCGACTCAAAATGCCTTGATTTCTTTCGTTCTGTCTCTGTATTGAATGAATATAAAAGAACAGGACTAATTGCTTCTAAAAAATACTCTAAAGGAAATTCATCTTTATTAAAATGAAGCCTATCCGACAAATCTTCCAACAATTCTTTCAAAAACTTTTCACTTTCTTCTCTGAGCTTTTTATACAGCCTGTTCGTTTCTTTCTTGACTTGCAATAGGTTTAATTCATCAGATTTCAGCAATTCCAAACGAGAATTATTAAAAGCAATTTGCGTTCTTCTTTTTAATTTGCTAATTGAGCCATCTATAAATTCATACACTAACTATCACTCCTCACTTTGGTTGTAATCCCATTTTGAGAAGTTTGAATTGCTTGCATTGGAAATATCTAGCCCTGATTTCTCGCCTGATTCTTGTACACTAAATCCGGCGTTCAAACACTGAACGAATACTTCTAATTTTTTCTTCATTCCCTCAGTTTCATTGTATTTCGCATCCAAATATGGCTTGCTCTCAATGTATACTTTTTCGGGGTCACTCCACAAACCTACTGTGCGAATAGCTATCTTAGGATGAATTCCTTTCTCTAATAGATAGATTAATGCCTGTGCTTTGACAAGCATATTGTCAGTGTTATTTCTAGTGATTTTAACATCTATATCAGTAACATTTATGTCATTTGATATTTGTTGTTTTGTTTTTAAAATATTGAGGGCAATCCGTAAAAACTCTTTTTCAGCCTTGATTATTACTGGTTCATCAATTCTTGCTCTCTGCTCTGCAAAATCCCAACCATTACGCAAATAAACAGCTTGTCCTGTATCTCCACCGGTATTCTGTTCCCGACTAGGCATTCCCTCAATGATAAGCATATTTTTATACAAATCATCTTTTGAAACTTGCGTCTGCTGCTGATCCAACTGCGAAGAAACCATTCCAACATCAGCCGGCATTGATGCATTTACTGTTTTTACTTTCAATGCTCCAATCTTGCACATCTTCAAGAATGTATTTTCATCAATCTCGCAATTCACGAACTTAATAAAGGACTGAACAAACTGCTCAATCCCATCAACTCTGTTAGATTGAATCTTATTGATTGAATCAAGCATTGTAATTACAATTTCTACATCTGACAGTCTACGGACATTATTTGGATACTCTACCAACAGTATTTTTCCATGTCCATTCGGATCGTCCGCTACAACTTCATCATTTTTGATTTCAAACACTCTCTTCTTGGTAGTGCATAGCCAATATTCCTCGTCTTTTTCATCATAACATCTTGAAAAAGAAGCTAAAGGCTCATGTCCTCTGCCGGAATAATAAACAATGAAATTATCTCTTGGGTCTACCACATCAATTCTCATTGCCGGCTCGCCATCTTCATAATCGCCTTTTTTCTTACTCCATATTTCCCTATATGCAGTTCCGCATGTGCTTTGCCAATCACCAATCAGTACGTCATAATACGATTTGTCAATCGCTCTCATGTAATCATTTATCTTGTCAATTTCTTCCGACAGGCTTTCCTTACCTTTCATGCTCACGTATTGAATAGGCTCTCCATAAGTCTGCGCGGTCATAAATCGGACAATTTCTAACGCATGATTCTCAACAATATCATTCTTGATTTCAGCTCTTACATCTTTAACTCTATATAATGATGGTTGGTCTCCCGCAACGTAATGATACAGATAATCAATCTCTCTTCGATTCTGATTATGTATCTCGATAGCTTTTTCAAAAATATCTAACACATTGTCTTTATTCACTTTTTTTTTGTTAGTATGAATAACTTTGCGTCCGTACACACCGACACATACTTTATGAAATGCCTTTTTATTTTCATGCCTTAAACTTGCCACGATATCACCAACTTTCCGCAATAAAAAAGCCACACAAGAAACTCTTGCATGGCTCTATGTATTTCGCGTTTTTACATTATAACATTATCATAAGATGATAGTGACATTCAATGACATTACATGACAAGATAGTTCTCACCATATATTTTCTCAAATTCTAAAAGAGCTTTCCCATGTATTCTTAGCACTTGTCTTGTACAATACCCCATACTATTTGCTATACAATCAAAACTCGCACCATTTACATATCTTTCATATAAAACGTCATAATAGTTCATTTCAGACATCATATCAATTTGCTGAATAATTTCTTGTCTTTTTCTCGCGTACTCTTCTATAATTTCAGAAATTTGTTTTTCCAAGTCTACAATTTTTGCAACTGAATCTCCTAATTTATCTTTACTTCCGGAACTTTGCACTCTATCTGCATCATTTGAAATTGAAATACTACTTGCGAGCATACGCATTTCAAACATTTCTTTTGTTTTATTTTTTATTTTCCGCTCCAAATTTTGAATTTGTTTCAAATATTCCTTTGTAGTCATATTCCCTCCTAATGCACATAACTTTTTTGATTAGCTCCACTTCCTAAAGACTTAATCGTCAAAGCATCCTCTAGTTTCCATCCAAGTTTATGGACTCTGTCATAAACAGTTTGAGGTTTCATCCCGTGCTCTCGACAAATTGAAGCAAATGATTTTCTTGTAGTGGGAGTATTGAAAGCTTCTTCCGCGTTCCAACCATGCGTGATTCTATGATGAATCGTGTCGTATTTCAGGTTTAATTCTTTACACCAAACCATTAAGTCTTTTTTCTCACCTCGATACTCAACCTTTACAGATGTTCTTTTGTTATATGCCTGCTCTTCTCTTGTTATCCAACAACAATTCTCTGGACAATAATTTCCATTCACATCTATTCGCTCTATGGTTAGCCCATCTTCGTACCCATTAGATAAAGCCCAATCTGCAAATTCATCAAATCCTTTTAACCATTCATCGCAAATGGTAATTCCTCGCGCACCGTAATCTTTATATCTTTTTTCATTTGGGTTCAAGCATCTTTTCTTCATGTCATGGTATGATGTCCATAATTTTAAATTATCTTTTTTAGAGTGTATATTCTTCATAATTTCCTCCTAAAACGGTCTTGTAAACGCTTCACACTTTGCATAAGAACCTCCATAACGCATATCGCACAATTGAGCCATAGCATCAGGAGCATCGTCATGTTTGTTCTTTCCTTCGTACTTGAACGAGAAAATATTCTGCATAAATTTTTGATATTCTTTATGTCTGCATCCATCTTCCAAGAAATACATTTCTCTAATCTCTGGAGCTTTGTCTCTAATTCTTGTATCCTTTGATTTTTTACTTCCAGGGGCTTTCCATGTAATATTCGTCTTGTACCCAACAGATTGTAATTGGTTATCAATCCATTCATGATAATCTGTTGTTGTCTTTGTTTCCTCAAATTGAATTGCCTGTATCTTATGTTCCAGTATCTTATCTCGAATCAAAGGTCTAGTTACATATTTGTCTCCGTTATTAAAAACAGCATCAACGATATAGCACTCATCGCCATACTCATAACAAATCGGTGCTGCCACATAGTCTCCGCCACCAAACGCTTCATCGACAGCCATATATATTCTGTCTGGAGCACCATCCGGTAATATCCCGTTGTAAAATCTCATGGAGTCTGGGCTAAACAATGCTCCTTGCCTTTCAATTGGCTCTTGCTGACACTGCGCAAACCATGAAGCCATATCATCATTAGCCTCAAACGAAGCCCTCATCATCCTGTAATCTTCCGTGCTATATCCAACGTCATAAGGGTAATCAAAATTACTTTCGTCATGCTCATTTAATGCCGGTATAGAAATGATTTTAAATCTTCTGTTTGAAAACTCTGGGTTATCCTCGAGCAACGACCTTCTTCTTCCTTGGCAATCACCTAGTGCCCATCTAGTTCCCATATTAATCAGTTTCGCCTTTTTCTTAAGACGTTTCATGAAATTGTTATCAAACAAGCCCCAAACAGTTTGTTGCCTATCTGTGCTAATTGCTTCTGAAATACCGCTAAACAAATCGTCATCGATTGCAAGTCCATTACAGTCACATGAACCATTCAAAGTTCCGTAAATACTTCTACATGTAAACGTAGGATATGTTTTTACTCGGTTCAAATCAATAGTTTCATCATCACCATTCATCTTTTTGATAACATTTTCAGGGAATATTTCAGCATATGTATACGTCGGATCTGTCATAAGCTCATAACATCCTGTATAAAAAGCTTTCGTAATTTTATCCGAAAACGCTGTATACAAATTTGACAATTCCGTATTTCTAGAGCCCCACCAGATAAAAGCGAGTTTTACAATCTGCGTTTTTCCAGTTCTTGGTGGCTGATTAATGAACAATTCATCTAGCTCATCATCTGCAAGCTCTTGTATCGCGTCGACAACCCTTTTTAAAGGATCCACTCTAGGCTCATAAAACTTTTCTTCATTCGGTCGGTTCTTCTCCATATACAGTAAAAAGCTCTCAAACAGATTAGGTGCTTCCCACAACAAAATATTCCAATACAATTCATTCAGTTTATCGGAAACTGGCAAGTACACAACCATGTCTTTTACATATTTCGTCAATTGCAAGCAATATGGCAATTCGCAATTATCCTCTTCAAAAACAGCTCTTGCCATTCCGAAAAGGTCACTCAGAGTTTCATATTCCGGATTCAGTTTTTGTATTGCATTTATGATTCTTCTGTTTTTACCTGAAATCAATTATCTTCTCTCCTTAAACAAAAATAAGCCGACAATCTGTAGTGTTATCTACAAATCATCGGCTCTGGCTCTTTGGCTCTGGCTCTTACTTATTTACTTAATTTTCTACCACATACTGGACAATAATTCAATTTCATAGGTCTCCAATTTGTTCCACTTCTCCGAATTCTGTTCTTAACCCTATATTCAAATAACCGAACCTTAAAGTATGTGTTAATTCCGTTCTCTTTTTTTCTTTCCTTTGCTTCTTCTTTTAAATACTCGTACTGTTCGCAGAATTCACACATAATCTCCCGCCTTTCACCCTCGGATAATATGCCCGCTTACAATGCTTGCACCAAACAGGCGTATTTTCCATGTCGGAATTTTTCTCTATTCTCTGTGCTGTCTTGTGACCATGTGGACAGTAATACCAATTTTCTTTTATCTGTTCCATTACTCTAACCACTCATTATCCAAATAATAAAATCCATATACAACAGCTCCAATCAATCCAATCCAGAAAATCCAAAATAAAACTTGCCAAAACACTTCTTTTGATTCTAAATGCTCAACAGTTTTATCTATAGTTCTATCCTGATAAAAATGTGTATTATCTGATATTGTTTTGTCTTTTAATTCTGTAAAAATTGTTCCTTTGAATCTTGTTCCAGTACCATAATACTTGTATCTCACGCGACTCGATTCTTTAATTGTATCAATATAGTCTGCATCTGGAAGTTTTATTTTACCGCTATCAAATACTACATAGCAGAATGATACTTCTTTACATTGTTTGCTCTCACTACCAGCGTAATCCCATGACCAGTAAATCTCTGTATGAGTCGTTGTATGACCTTTTCCATCGGTGGTTGTATATGTTCTAGTATGTCTGTTATAATGCTCTTCTTTCTTCTCAACATACATATATTCTCCACCGATTTCCGGGAAAGTCACTGTATCAACAGCTTCTAAATCACCATACACAAAAGCATCCCCAACGTTTGTGTCCATCCCATATTGGAAAAATTCTTCATCCTCAATCTTAACAGCCTTATTGTATCTTTCATTATTATCCATAATACTGTTTTGAATCTTACCTGATATAAGAAATCCAATCAAAAGCATTACAGCCACGATAGATACACTTGCTAAGACTTCACGCTTCGTGATCTCCATTTATTTACCTCCGAACAAATCTTGTGGTGCATCTTCCGATACATCGTATTCAAGGTAGGAATAAGCCTGCTTTTCATATCCAGTCATATTCAAGAAAATACTTGTCGGAAATTTACGTACGTAACGATTGTACTGCTTCACCTGTTTGTTGAAGTTACTTCGATATTCAGCAATCATATTTTCTGTAATTGACAGTTCGTTCATTAGCTGCTTGTAATTTCCATTCGACTTCAACTCTGGATATGCTTCACTTACTGCCGTAATAGCTGTAGTGACATTCTCAATATTCCCCGTCTGCCCTCTTCCATCGACAACGGCTTTCAATGTTTCTGCCTCATGCGAATCATACTGTTTCACGCAATCCGCAAGATTATACACAAGGTCAACTCTTCGTTTTTCTTGCACCTTGATATCCGACTGTGCTGTCTTTACTTGCTCTTCCATCGCAATAGCCTTATTCTGTGAGCTGTACACTCCAAATGCACACATTAAAACTACTGCAACAACTCCACAAAATGCAATTAAGGCTACTTTCCAATTACTTTTCATCTGTTTACTCCTCCGTATGACAAGTGTTTGTCAGTTTCTTGTACACATCTTCATACAGTTCCTGTTTGTCACCATTGTATGTGTACTCTGCATAGATACCATCACCATTGACGTTAGTTGATGCAAGGCACTTGTAGTTCTGTAATGTCTTACAGCTCCATACGATAAACACATTGCTTAAATCAATCGGAGTATCCGGTCTGTTCTTCTGATACCATTCTACAAGTTTCTTTTTACATACACTCTGAAAGTGATCCATTCCTGTGATAATCATGATTAATCCTCCTGTTCCCATCCATCTTGAATCATTTTAGGTTTATACGCATGTTCCGTATATCCTTGTCCATTGCAAAGGTCGCATTCCACATCGTAATACTCGTAATAATCGCAACATTCCCAGTATTGAGCTTTATTGCGCTTCTTTGTGATTTTTCCAGTCCCACTACACTTTGGACATTTATGGATTTTATTTCCCTGTATTTCTTTTTGCAATTCTGCTAAAGTTGTATTCTCTCCATAGGTCTTACACAATCTTACAGCATCACATATCTTCATCGTATTCTCCTCGTTCTTCCATAAGTAAACAATCGAAAGTGGTATATAATAACACAGTTGCCATTCTTCAACAGTTTCCTTTGCATCCTCGATTGTTTTGCATATCCAAATTGGCGTACCGTTCAATGCATTCACTATCGCATACTGATAATCCTTGTATTTATTCCTTGCATCTTCAATCGTCAATATATCAGCATTACACGAAATATTATTTCGACTGCATCTCAGTAAATCGAAGATTTTTGCTAAACTCATAAATCGCCTCCTCTGCTACGGTTCTTTAGACAGTACGAAGAAAATAATAAACACTGTGACTATCGTGCAAAAATGTGAATATTAAATCCTTGACGGAACTCCGCAGCTAAAATCCGTCTGTTACATTTTTTCAAACACAATTAGGTCTTCACCTTATTCAATCATGGTAAAAGTCATATTCTGCCACTGTGATGATAGGTCTGAGCTTCCGAGAGCGACTCTTGGCTTCCTACCACTGTCTAAGCACACATAGGATTGATACCTACAAATTTCACGGTTCTTTCAGAGAATTTAATGTTTTTCTTATCGCATTTAAAACATTTTGTTTGAATTAAGAACTTGCCATACCGCTACTTTAACGAATTTCTTGTGTTATACTCCGATTTCTCAGATTCAAGGCAAATCAGCTTATTGAGAATTTCCAGTTAGTCCGTAGTCTCTCACACCACTCACATCACTGGATTATTTCTGCACCGCAGATGTCTATTAATCACTGACCACAAGGATTCTGCATTTGACTTCTCTATGATGATACACTGCAAGGCATTGTTGACGGTTTCCGTCTTCACCAATGGAATCACTCCCAGTGGAAAGAATCAGCTTATCCAATATCTCGAACAAGCCTATCTCGTCACCATTGCATCTCGGCATGACTGAAAAATCACTCTTCACCGAGTTAATCATGTTTTTTAAGCTCCTACTTGGAATTGAACCAAGAATTATTGATTACAAGTCAATCGTTTTACCATTAAACTACAAGAGCAAAAATTGGGGAAGTGGGAATCGAACCCACGACAATCCGCTTATAAGACGTATCTTCTACCACTGAATTATTCCCCATTATTTTTCTATTTGGTAGAACCATACTTCATTGCCTATGACAGCACGTTCACTTATTAGCTACTAAAAGACTTTCAGATATACTCTTTCACGATAGATATTTCACGATATAAGCTCGGTAATCACACTCGCGCAAAATATCATTTCTTACTCACCTTACACTAAACTTTCAGCAACCAAATGGGAGAAGGAGGAATTGAACCTCCGATGTTTATCACTTGGGAACAGATTTACAGTCCGCTAACGCACAACCAGCAGCGCCTTTTCTCCCAAAGCCTGTCTTCCAGGCTTGCATTCGTATTTTTCGTGCCATGCTTGACACTATTGGGTTTTTGTCTCATTTTTAGAGTGAAGATTAAATCACGCTCTTACCCACAACTTTACATTCGTGCATACGCCATCTCTGGGCTTCACATGAAGTATGCAAGTTCAGGCCCTAATTAATTGTTCCGGGCAAGCATCGTACTGAATTGCCTAGGATTTCCGTACGAATCCCCACGAACCTTGCGACGGTTCTTAACAGCATTCCGCTATGGGGTGAAGGAGTTCACCAATATATCAACCTACGTCGAATGCGATGGTATGGATTTGCACCATACATAATTGATTTCTGAGAAGATATTACTGCTTGTTATGGATATTCACTCGCCACTTACAACTTGGCAATACTCTTATCAATCTACCTCTTTGTAATCGTCTACCTATTCCGACACATCACGAATTATGTTGAACTAAATCTGTCAGTATGACGACTGTTCCCATCTTCTTCTTTCTCTTCTACATGTCACTCATTTACTACAATTTCATATAATTCTTTTTCAAGTGTTCCAATCTCTTTAAAAACATAGTCTCTGATTAACATCTTATTTGTCCTACAGTCTCCTAAATGGTTCTGCCAGTATATCCAAAATCTGCAAAACAAACAGCGGAATAAATGAAATGTGAATTTTCAAAAAGTATATCAATCTCTTTCTTGAAAACTTGTAATGATTATGTTTCAAGATACAATGCCACATATACTTGTAATCTAAAAACCAATGCATGAGCATTTGATTATACCAGTGACCGAATATCTGAAATTCTTTTCCGCATTTGCTGCAACTGAATGAATATTTTGTAATCATTACCATAAACCTCTCTAACTGCTGAAACATTGTTACATGAGTGACCTCTTTTTATTTTTTATTACCTTGGGGCACTCACTTGGCACCGGGTGGGGTCCTTATCACATACCCCCTGGGTGGGTACAATTTAAAACTCTAAAATTAGCTGATCTCACGATACTTTTAAGTCGAACATATGTATCTATACGAGAAATAACTGTTTCTTTTATACATAATGTACTATATATTGTGTTACCATCTTATTTTTGACTACATATAGTTTTAATCTAATTAATAACACACACTTTGCAATAATTGTCTGACAGTACTCTCTATTGTATCTCTACTAAGGCTCAGGAAACTGTGGAAGTTGTGGCTTGTTATCCTGTTCTTGCAGATACTTCTGTTCCATCTGCGGAATGTTCGGTGCTTGCTGTCGCTGTTCCTGTCTGTTGCTGACGCCTGGCATATTCCAAAGAAACTCTGTGTTCCCAATTGACATAGCACCGACTGGATTATTAGAATCAAAAAGTCTGTCCTTTAAACTGTCCTGTCTTCTCGCCGTCAGTTTTTTCCAAATCCCGAAACCGCCACAGCTCGGCTCTTTCCATTTATCTATCGTTGAATCATCTATTCCCGATAAATAACTAAACGCCAATATAGATACTAACTTATTGTATTTATCACTTATAGATATATAATAATCACATAAATCATTTACTTTTACATAGTCATATCTATTGTTATTACTTGGTACTATATTGCCTTGTCCATGTATTATAGACTTATCTTTTAATACATCTGTATTCTTAAACAATCTATTTCCAGCTTCTCTTAATATATATCTCCATTCTCCTTGTTTAGCCTTCTTTAAATCAATCTTTTCTTCCTGGCATATATCATAGATGCAAGAATCTATATTATTTTTATGTATAACAATATCTTCCACCGTTTCTATCTTTTCCATGTTCCTGCACCTCACTTTCTCAAAAAAAAATAAGCACCCAATACGCTTTTACACGCATCGGATGCTTTTCACGACATCTCAAGCCGGTCTCGGGAGCCATTGCTCCTGCGGCTCATGTTCTGTTGTTTGCTATTACATTAACACTACGTCTTGCACTTTGTCAATAACTTTTTTCAAATATCTTTTATACAATATCTTGTATACACGCTTTATATTATTATATATTAATATATACTCTAGGCTCAGAATCTATAGAAGTAGCATATATAATATATAAATACAACTATAATTTTATATAAAATATATAATATTATGCTCTATATTTTTGGTATTTATGTACAACAAAAGCAGACCTTTCTGTTGTTTTAGATTGGTCTGCTCTGTATATTTATTCATGTTTATTTAATTTACAATGTTCGCTACTCCTATGAGTTCCTCGCCTGTCGTATCTTTAAAATACCACTGCTGTCTCTTTCTGTCAATTAGAAAATATTTTTTAATTTGTCCTTGACATCTGCGATTGTCTCGTGGTATTTGTAATATAACAGTTATGCGGCGAACTGTTCGCCCGTCGTATTACGCCGCATTAAAGCCTCGGATTGCTCCGAGGCTTTTCTTTTTTGTCTAATGCTCCTTAATCTTCTAACGTGCTTTGCAGATTGTCGAGAATCTTCTGAAGTCGTTCATCTTTCTTTTCCGCGTCTGACTCTTCCTTGACTTCTTCCAGCCCGTCAATCAAAAATCTTATGAAGCCGTTAAACTGTTTATCTGTCATTCCCATGTCTTTCATCTCGTTCTCCTTTCTCCAGCTTGCCACTGGTAACTTGCAAGCTTGTTCCTTACAAGTATTATTATACATTTATTTGTGCCTAATGTAAATATATAACAATATAAATATTTGTGCTTAATTTGCTTTTGCTTTCTTTCTTTCTATTTTATCCAGTTCTTTTAATATTGTTTCTTTTATGAAGGCGTTGCAGCTTTTTCCAGTAAGCTCTCTTATTCTTTCTTTTGTTCCTAGCGGAAACTGGCAATTGACGCGATCAACTGTTTTCATATATTCCGCGACTGCTTTTCTACGTTGCTCTTTCTGTTTCTCTGTATATTCTGGCATCTTTCTAGCTCCCTTCCTATTTTCTTTCATTATAGTATATTAACGCCTTATTTTCAATGATTATTTGTGCTTAATAAATAGTAAACAAAAACAGTAATATATTTGTGCCTAATGTTTGTGCAATATATCTATTGTATTTGTGCCTAATATAATGTATTATATAACCATAGAAACGAGATAACAAATCACTCACAGGAGGATATAGAAATGAAAGAAGCAGAAAGAAAGTTATATGAAAAAGGTTACTACTTATCAAACCAGTTTGACGGATTCGGAACAGTTCCAAATGAATACGAACTGACAGACAAAGACGGAAATACAGTGATCGACCACTTAACAGAAGCTCAGGTAATCGCATTGGTAGAGATGCTATAAGGAGGAAACGAACATGAAGAAAATGATAATTATAATCCTGTTCGTGGCAGAGCTTAGCAGTTGGGCTACTCGCTCTTATATGATTCACACGGCTGAACCGGATACATCTTGCCGGATTACATGGCAAGGCGAGACACACGAATATAAATAGTCGAAACGCTCCAAGCGTGGAGCGTCCACAACGATTCGCCCCGTTGTGCTGATGATGGCAGGCGAGAAAGGAGAAAAGAACCATGACAAATAGAGAATTATCACAGGCAATTAGAAAAGACCTGAAAGAACATGGAATCACAAGTAAAGACGTATCTGTAAGGGTTCGCGATGCGCTATATGATACATCTGTAAATATTACTATCAAGAATCCGCTTATAAGAGAAACGGACGTTGAAAGCATCATAAGGAAATATAGTAAAGTTGACTATGACCAGAGATCAATGGAAATCCTAGCAGGTTGCAACATATACGTGCATTGCGAATATGCTTACGGGCTTTTTGATGATGTATCAGCTCCGCTTATTCCAATAGCTGAAAAGGTATTTAATAACGAAAAATACAACGGCCGGAAAATTGCGGAAAATGAAGAAGTAGAAATACACATGATAAAAATGAATGAAGCGGAAAGCCGTTTATATGAATTCAAGAAAAGTGACAAACACCACAGCGCAATCAATGGCTATATCATCCGCAGCCCGAAAAGTCTTGCTATTGCAATGTGGCGCTTCAAAAATTTACATACAATCTACGCATAATCACCGCTGACAGCGTACCGGGGAGCATTGCCCCGGAGCGGTTTTATATCCTGGCTCCCAGGGACAAGGGAAGAAAGGGAAACAGTATGACGAAATTAGAAAAAGTCATGGAAGCGTTAGATAAGGCAATTAGATTGTCGAGGAAGACAGGCAGACCGGAACCACCAAAAAAGATTCCGAGAACATACGAAGGCATGGACGAGCGCGAGTTAAAAATAATAGACAGGCTTGCAGCTATGACAGTAGATGAGCGTCTAAGATTTAATAATTATCAATGTGACATTATGGGGAATATGACAATGGAAGAGGTTAAGGAGCATGCCGCAGAATTAGACGAGAAAATTGATGCATATTTAGGCATATAGCCGGACACGTTCCGACTCTGTAATGCAGCCGAAGCCGGTTCCAAGCCCGGAAGATGCAGAGGACAGAAACATATAATTTTGTCAAAATATTTTAAATTTGCTATTGACTTTACGCTACTATTAGCGTATAATATAATTAAAGATAAGGAAAGGAGATTACTACAATGACAAAATCAGAGGCAATTAAAAACATCATGAACAGAATCGAGGAAATTAGAAACGAGGTTGAATTTGATTATATTGGAATTCGTGTTCAAGAAGATGAATTTACAAAAGGCGAAATTCTTGATAATTCTTATGTATGGATTGACGGAGAAATGACAGACGAAGAACTTGACGGAACATGTGCTGTAAATCTTGATGATGCTGAACTTGCAAATAATTATTTTGGCGAACATGTTGCTTTGATTGCTGGCTATAGTGCAGAATGGGGTACTGATCTTGGCGAAATCATCATCCGTAACGCAGAAGTCATTGAAGTATTAGCGTAATATGAAAAGATATCCTGATTGTATCAGAACAGATGGAATGTGCGGCGTTTGTTCTTTGGTGAACAGAAGACTGGACTGCCACAACAACAAAATAAATGGATTATTATACCAACGAACCGCTTCGGAGATGTCGCAAAAGGAGCTTGCTGAAAAGTCAGGAGTGAATATTCGGCAAATACAGCGATATGAAAGCGACACAAGCGATATTGGAAACATGACATTGAGAAACGCTCTTTCTCTCGCTTCCGCTCTTGAATGCGACGTTAAAGATTTGCTATAGGAGGGGCTTATGAAGAACAAAATAACCGATTTAATTGAAGACGCTCTTGCTTGTGAAGATTATAACCAACGTATCAATTTTTTGATAGCAGCACTCATGAGCGAAGATTTTAATGATACAGAAGAAACTCTCGAAGAAAAAAGCGATAGATTAAAAGAGATTCGCAATTGGATCAATTCCAGGATGCCCGATGATAAAAGTGAATATCTGCGATTTATCACCGAAAAAATAACTGATTTTTTGGAGTATGAAGATGATTGATTTAACAGGAAAAAAAATAGGGCATCTCACTGTACTCTCTCTTTTAGATGAGCGAAAAAATGCCTCTCGGCTTTGGCTTTGTAAATGCGATTGCGGGAATGAAGTGAAATTAACTACTCGGGATTTAAACAGTGGTGGATATCGCAGTTGTGGATGTCGTAAGGGTAGCTCAAAATCTTTGATTGGCAACAGATATGGCAGCTTAACAGTCATTTCTGATTCCGGTCAAAAACAAGGCACTGCTAAGCTTTGGACCTGCAAGTGTGATTGCGGAAATATCGTAAACATTCGGACAGATTCTCTCACTTCCGGGAAAGTGATTAGTTGCGGATGCTCTAAAAAATCAAAAAAGAAAGTGGAGCAATTGCTTTCCGGGCGCCATCTTGACGATCATACATCTGATGTGTTTTTTAAAGGCACATTATCCAAAAATAATAAAACAGGCGTAACTGGAGTTTGCTTGTCAAATGGTAAATACATAGCTTATATAGGGTACAAAAACAAAACCTATCGACTGCTAGTAACTAAAGATTTTAATCTTGCCGTCTCAGCAAGGAAAGAAGCAGAAGCTCATCTTGATGATTTTTTGGAATGGTATAACTCTCGTAATAGTCTCTTGTAATATTTTATTTCGCCCCACCTCTTCGGAGATGGGGCTGTGTTATAGATAGGTCGTATTTTCGCTTTTAAGCGACTTAATAACTTTAGCTTAGAACTGTTCGCCTTGCATGGAAAAGACTAAAACAGCCGGCACGCCATGCCTATAGATAGCGAATAAGAGTAGCCTAGCCAAACAACTATCAACTGAATTGTCAGAAAAAGGGCGTTAGAATGAATAATTATTCCAACGTCCTACTTTTTCGCTCCCATAAAATAGGGTGACTTCTTTTTTTTCAGCGAACTTTTCCAAGTCCTAAAAAATTGCTCTAAAATGGCGTTTTTTTAATTACAGTCAAATAAATTTACAATATTTTTCTAAGAGAATCTATGCCATTTCTTTTTATCAGATAATCCAATACACTAATCGGAAGTCATTCTTCTCTCAGTTCCTCACAGACTTCTTTAACAATCTCATGCTCTTCTGCTATCTCGGTATCTCCGTCACAATAACTTCCCGCATATTTTTCTTTGTATTCCGTTGCCGTTCTGTGCTGTTCGCTCATTCTGATTACCTCCTGATCTCCTTGTAAATTATCCTTGCTCCTTTTGCAATTATGTAGCCTGCTGCCACAAATCCACTTATGACAGTAAGAGCACTCGCTACAAAATCTAATGTTTGTAAAAAGTACAAATTATCACCTTCTTTAAATTTTTATATTTTTCTAAAAAATAGCGTTAGTTTTTAATGAGTTATGTGTATATATAGTAGAGGAGCCTATAATACCGTGAGGTCGGGGCAACGGCACTTAAGACCGTGCTCCGCTGTCCTCTACTACAAAAAGTCTTCTATGTTCATCTGATTATCTTTTTCAAATACAAGCATTTCTTCTTTTGCTCTTGTATAAAAGTTTCTATCAATCTCGAATCCAAAAGCACTACGCCCTTGTTCTGCTGCTGCTCTTAAAGTGCTTCCACTTCCACAGCACGGATCTATCACTACGTCTCCCGGATCTGTAAAAATCTCAATCAGTTTCTTCAGAACTCTAACTGGCTTTTGTGCCGGATGAATTTTAGGAATATCTTTTCCGTCTTTTTCCCATTCAAACCAATTGAAAATCATTTTTCCAGTACCTCTGATTGTTTTACCATTCTCATCCGTCTGTACTCCATTTCTGAATTTTGGTAGCCTGTCTCGATAAAATACAAGTGCATACTCTGTTGCACCAACGACACGCATATTCGCCTTTAACACCTGCGGACTGTAATTTTTGCAGAATACAAGCGGTATGTAATGTATGAACCCATGTTTTTCAGCTGCCTTGATAAGTGTATGTATTTGCTCAAAGGAACAAAATACAATCATACACGGTGAATTACTGCTCCTGCCCCGTTTTATTGGTTTTGTGTCATCTTTCTTTAACATCTTGCTACAAAAATGAAAATACTCATACAAGTTAAAATTAAAATCTGAGTTAAATGCTGCTTTTCCCGCCAGCTTACTCTCTCCATTCTTGTTATCACCGCCGTTATACCACATCGGATTACTTCCGTAGAAATTATTCCCAACATTATACGGCACGTCTGCAATAATAAGTTGCGCCGGTGGTATTGCATATTTTTTATAGTTCTGCATAGAATCTCTATATATTTCACACTTTATTTTTCTTTTTCTATTGTTTAATTTCTCCATTTTTTAAGGAATCCGACATGTCTTTCCCGGCCGGGGATTCGGTCTCCTTTCTAAAAATCTAATTTATTTCTTCGGCTTGTACGGTTCTGGAAGTGGTTGCCAAGCGATTACCTTCGGATTTTCCCATTCCGGATAATTCTCTAAAATCCAGCCCTCCCCATTTACATATGTAGCTAATTCAAAAGCATTATCAAACCATATATTTTCTGCCATTTTCCCACTTACTTGCACCAACACTATTTCCTCGCAATCTTCCGGCACTCTCTCTTCTACCGGAATCCAACCATCATTTTCTGCTTCGTCCATGTGTGAGCGGATGATTTTCTTTATAATACCAAGCTCTTCAATCGCTCCTTTATTACGAATCACGTCTGTAATAGTTCCCACTCTCTCCTCGTATTTCACAAGTCCTTCTCGATAATCTTTTCTTTTATCAATCCTCTTCCAAAATCTTCTCTAGTACGTTCATCAGATTGCTCTTTTCTCTTTCAGCCATCACTCCACCTCCTCATATGTTTTCTCGAAAATATCCGGCTTGCATGGATATAATTCTCCATTTACACCACGGATAATGTAATCTCCAGCCTTTGCAATCATTGTTCCTTCGAGTGTTTCGATTTTAATGCCATTGTTTTTCCATACGATTTGAATATACTTATCAAAAGGCTGTTCTATTCCGATTCCGCTATATGTTTTTACTTGCTGTCCCATAAATCCAAGACATTCTTTTACTGTTTTATAGCTCAAATCTTTAAGATGGTACGCCTCTATTACCACTGGTTTCTTTCTATACTTCGCCATTTATTCCACCCCCTTCTCCACTTCATTATCGTATTTCACACATCTTCCATCACCTTCTCGTAGCATTGTTTTAATTGTTCATCGGTATAGTTTTTAAAAGCGCAACTTCCGATTCGATACAAAATACAATTACTTGAGCAATCTTGCTTCTTGCAGAACTCATAACACGTTCCCATCATTTCTCCTTTACTCGGCTCGTGCTCAATCTTCTCTCCAGTAAGTTCTTCTAATTTCTTACGCATTTCTTCCACTGTCATTTTCTTTGGTTCTTTGCGTTCCCAGATGAGTTCGAGATTGTCATCGTCTAATATCCTCTCTAAAATTGCTCTTTGGCGAATCTTGAATACCTTCATGATAGTCAATCTAGGATATCCGTCTTCCAAGTTTTCGTTGTATGTGCTTAACTCATAATGAGCATTCTTCCCGATCAAATATTTATCAATTACTAATCTTCTATCTCCATCTCTGTATTCCGCTACCATCCCGTCTTTTAGATCTGACTTTGTAAATTCTTTCTGCATAACAACCTCCTACATTTTCCTCTCTAAAAACTCCGCTGCGTCTTCAAATCCATGTTCTTTCAATTCCGCCAAAACATGGCTCATATCCACCATTTTGTACTTTGCATTCCCTTTGTCATGCGATTCCTGACATACAGCAATTCTCGCAACGTCTAAGCCCAAATTGTATTTTTCATTGAGCTCCACCGCATAATCTTCCAGTGTCACATAATGCTCGCCAAGCCAATCCAAGTCGATTGTCTTATTTGTCGCATTCAAGAACTCTTCTCGGAATTTATGTAATCTCTGCTTACCGAATCCAAATTCATCATGTAACACCATTCCGGTAACGCAAGTCATTGTTGCGTATAAATTTTCAGATAACTGCTTCCAAAACTCATCAATCTGCTTATCTGTATAAGCTAGTGGGCTTTTAATAATCCCACGCTTTTTAATCTCTTTCTCTAAATAGTCAACCCCATGCTCTTTTGCCACATTTAACGCATAAAGCATACCTTGCATTCGGGCTTCGTATTCTCTATCTCGTTTTGCCATTTCCTTTCTCCTTATTTCTCACAATCCTATCTATTTCATTCACACAAGCTATTGCGATATCCTTTGCAAAATCAGAACCGAAACTATTGTGTAAATTGTCATAGTCCTTTAGTGCTTGATTGCAAGAATCTTCATCTGCATTCAAATATTTTCTTAAGATTCCCCACGCATCCGTAAGCACAAGAAACTGTTCAGGTTTGTTTGTTCTGTCCATATCATTACTCCTCAAACGGAATCTCTAAATCTTCAACGCTTGAAAATCCGTCATCCGTCTTATTCCAACCGTAAATCTTGTTTTCTGCTTGATAATTTTTAAGTCTTTTTGATTCTTTTTCATAGAAAAGCGGAATAAATATATCCTGTAACCCACCGTCACGGTCTTTTGCAATCTCGATCACGTTCGTTGCTTGATACAGTTCATTATCATCTTTCCAACCAAACATTTGCTTAGTGAGCCGGATAAAATCATTGTTTACGCGGTGTACGATAAAAGCATTATCAACCGCATTTCCTAAATCTCCCGTTCCGGAAATATCATCTAACCTTAGAAATCCCATTGCTTTTCGCGGATGCGCCACAAATGCAATATGTATATTCTTCCGTTTGGACAGCCGTTGCAGGCTTAATACGAATTCGGTTTGTGCGTCCCACTTGTTGTCGCCAAGTCCGGAAATATTGAAAGCCATCAAGTTATCTAAAATCAAAAGGTCTAGTTTATCAGCTTCAATTTTCTTCTCAAATTCTTCCATGATTGCTGAAAAATCATTTCCGTATTCGTTGTTATACAATAAGAACTTATCTCCTAGCCAATTTGCTATCTTCTCTTGATATTTCCTCGATACATTGTAATATCCGTCAAACTGTGTGGGTTCTACATATCCTTTTCCAGCTGCTTGCAAATTCATCCACCGCATAAAGTTTTTCGGTGCAAGTTCTCCCGAGAACACGCCAACTCGATTTTCAGAATTTACGCAATCAAGGCAAACGTTAGATATGACACTTGATTTCCCGCAATTTCCTGTAATAAAAATTCTTCCATTTCTTCTAAAAACAAGCATATGACTTTGAACAGTAAAACAATACATAAAACCGTCTGTTGTTTTGTATTTTTCAAACTCCAATTTTTTATCCGAATTCATGATTCCGACTAATTTTGAACCTTTGCACGCCCTTATTGCATACCCGATATTTTTTCTCAAATATTCCTTATCAGAATCTCGCCTGTCTATTTTTCCTCTTCTATCATCAATACTGATGGTTGTCCTTCTCCCTAAACACGTAAAAACAAATTGAAGAAAATCAATAGTATTTTTATTAGTCTGTGAAAAACTTAATGCACCATCTTTTGTTTTATAGCCGTCCCACTCAATTACTTCTTCTGCAATAATTTCCATTTGATGTTTATTACATTGATACCATTCTCTAGGAAACTCTTTCACCGACAAAGGAGGAATAAACATAAAACTCAGATATTCAGGATCGCTAGGATTATAGTTTCTACAACTATATTCGATTCCAGCATTACTCAATAGCATTTCACATCTTTTCTTTTTTCTACTCTTTTTAATATTTACTCTACATTTATCTTCAACAGTTCTTCTTTTTAAAATTGAACCATCGCATATAACCATACACATGACTCTTATTTGTTCATCAGTTAAATCAATGCCTTTTCCAAAGCATTCAAACGTAGTAATGAACTTTTGAGTAAAACCATTCTTATTGTTCTTGTGCAATTTTGCTATGTGACTAAACGGTTTCTTAACAAGATTTCCCTTTGAAGACACATAAACCATATCATGATTTTCAGAAACGCACATATCAATATTTTTCGTCTTTATACGCCACAAATACTCCTGTTCGTGCTTATGATATAGAGATGGATAAACTAAATTTGCAGTACCATCTTCGTTATATTGCAATACTTGTTCACCTATTTCATAATCACTAATCTTCTTCCACTCATAACCGTTAAAATATTCCGTGTCACAGTCAACACAAGCTCTCAATCCTGATATAACTGACACGTATCCTTTCTTCCAACCACGCATTTTTTTATCAATTAAATTGATTCCCGTTTTCACAAAGCTTTCTTCTTCCCGTGGTAAGTTCAAAATATCCGTTGCCGTATAAAATACCGGTTTGCCATCCGCAACTTCGATTTTCTTCACTTCTTGTTTCCGATTCGGTCTTGCGTAAATCTTCTTTTCGTATTCCTGCTGCCGTTTCTCGTAAGCATCCGGCTCGTAGAGCAACCTCACATCTTTCCAAGTTTTATCTGCACAGGAGTTGTGAAAACAATGGAATCCAATTGCACCGGTCCGTGATTGGAAAACGCAAGCATCTTTTCCTTTGTGATTGCTATCAAATGGGCAACAATCAAGAATATATTTCACTCCATCCGCATAGCTGCCTTTCCGATACCGCAAGCCATATTTATTTAACCACTCTTCCAAGTCGAACTCTCTTGGTTGATAGTTGTTATACTTCTGCGGTTTTTCTTCTTTCGGATACAGATCACATAATTTCTGCAGATATTTAATGTCATTCACTTCGATCGATTCTGGATTCCCAATAATGTAGCTCATACGATGCGGTCTAGTGTCCGAATTCGCCCCCTTTTGAGCCGTTGTGCCATATAGCTTACAAACTCTCGACTGATTAAAGTTTTTCATGTCTACGTCGATTTCCGGGCTTGCAAACAACATATTTAGTGTTTTCAATGACATCTCAATCAACTTTCTGTTTTCATCCGAATTTTTGAGCCGGATTCGGTACAGAAGATGCACTCCATTCCCGCTATTTGCGAAAAGTGGTTTTGAAAATCCCAAGTTTCGCATGAATTGATAAATTTTATTTCCCTGCTCTTTTGCTTTTTCTATCTGTTCATCCGTAGACGATGTGCCGCTCGGTCGCTGCGGATCCAAGTCAATCATCAGCCAATCGTAACCAACCACATCATGATCACTCGTCGTGGCTTTTGCATTCTTCTCAAATCGGTTCTTCTGAATCCGGTCATAACATGCTGCATTAATTGAGTTCAATGACATGTAGATATTGCAATCCGCGAAATTTCTCAATTCATCAAATGCCCGCATTAAATCATCTGCATTTGTGAAATATCCGCTATACATTGCCTTGTTTCCATAAATTACTCGAACTTCAAACAGCTGTCCTTCCGGCTTCATCAACGCTATTGTCTTTCGTATTTCTTTCTCATTCAACATTTACTGCCATCCTCCACTATCTGTCTGCTGTGGTATAGCTTGTTGAGATTGTGGTTCATCATCATAGTTGCCTTCCAAAACTTTAGGAAAATTACTCGGCAACACAAACCAATCGAATGTGATAACCCACGCTCTCTTACTTCCTGAACGTCCCTGCAGGAATTTGCTATGTCTAATCTTATCAATAGCAGTTAGAATATCATCAACACCATATTCCTTAATTCTTGCCACCAAAGACTGGTACCTCTTTGAAGAACTTGTCATCTTAGAGATACTTTTAATTCCACAATCAGAAAGACTATTCCAAGCTTCTACGCATCGTTGGACGTCTGTCTGACGAATAGTATCTTTAGATACTATAATATCTTCTCTACTCTTCTCTTCTTTACTCTGTGTATTACTGCTAACATTTTGTGAGTTAATGTATACATTAATTGAGTTATTGTTTACAATAACCATATTTTTGCTGACCTTAACTAAGAGATACTCTTTTTCGACCTCAACTTTTTCTCTTCTGGATACTGCATCGAAGTATTGCTCTTGAATCCTCTTCGATGTCAGTATTCCATATCTTTCATAAAGTTCTTCCGAAAAAATACCCCGGCGGATAGAAGCAGCCAATATGACGTCTATTAGACTTTTACTCACACCGCTATTACCACCAAGACTGGCAATAAATAGAAGTGCTACATCTTCGTTCCATTCACAATAATAACCACGCTCTGAATATATCTTTTGATATAGCTTGACGATTATCGCAAACGCTTTAATTCCAAACTCTGCTTCTATCAGCTTAATCTTATCATTCATGTTGCAGTCCAGCGTAAAGTAGTCTAAGCCTTCCTTTACCTTTCTTGCCAATTTCTATACCTCCATACCGAGTAGTTCTAAGACTCTTGCGCCCTGCTCTGAATTATGGCAGAACACAAATTCTACTCCGTATTTCTCCTGCATCGTTTTGCAGGCTTTCATTAATGTTTCACCCTTTGTAGCGCTTGGGTGTCTCTGCACACGCTTGTATCTCGGATTCCCATTTTTCCAATGTCCGATAATTTCATCTGAATTCATCATTACAAACAATCTCGGATTCTTCCATCCTTTAAGCTCATCTAATTTTGTGACTGTGGAATTGTAAATGTCTTTCGTTCCCCTTATTAATCCGCCCGCATTTTGCACTAGCACATACAGTTTAATTCCGTTGTTCTGCGCCAATATGCACTCGTCTCGAAACCTTTCATGTTGCTTTCCACATACGTTTCCGACAAGCTCTTGAATGTCTTTTTTCGTGTCCACGCAAACATCATACGTTCCAAGGAAATCCATTTTTTTAATAGCAATTCCACGTTTGTTTTTTCTTGAAATTACATCTATTGACTTATCATTTGCAATAGCATAATCTCCAACCGGAAGTGGCACTTGTAAGATGTCAATTCCTTTTCTTTTCCAGTATTGACTTTTCTCTACGTGCTTTCCGTCCTGTTGCCCTTTATCTTCCAGCAGAAGCATTTATCGCATTCTCCTTTCTTCTCAAATATCTTTGTCGGTCATATTCTCTCTTATGCTCGACATTTTTCTTTCTCCAAGCACTACATTTCTTTGTATTCTTTCTTGTGTCATATTTTTGCTTTGCATTTAAAAGAATCTCTTCTTTGTGCTCTTTGTAATATTTCCTGTTATATTCCGTTACATCTCTTTTTACTGGATTTTCTCGGTTATATGCCTTTTGTCTCTCCACTCTATATTCCCGATCAGGACCTTTGTGATACTTTCTTCCAGTGGATTCCTCGTATAACTCGTAGTCTCTATTATTCGTTTCTGAAAAATCCACTGTATCTATTCCATCATACCTGCAGTCCTTGTATGGACATTCAAAACAATTTGGCTTACAACACTTATCCGGTTTCTTCCTATTCATTGCCGACACCTAGTCAAATGGCAATTGTTCATCAATTCCATCCGGAATATTCATGAATCCATCATCTGAAATCGGACCACTTGCGGAGCCTGTTGGAACACCTGCATTCTGTTGACTTGTTGCTTTGCTTTCTGCAAATTCCTGTTCTTCAACAACAACATCTGTTGTGTAAACTCTCACGCCGTCTTTGTTCGTATAACTTCCAGTCTGAATACGACCAGTTACCGCAAGCTTTACTCCCTGACGTAAATATTTTTCTGTAAATTCTGCTGCTTTTCCGAATACCACGCAGTTAATAAAGTCTGCATTCGGCTCTCCGTCACGTTTGAAGCGGCGGTCAACAGCTAATGTATATCTTGCAACTGCGGTGTTATTAGCACCACCATATCTTACTTCCGGGTCTCTTGTTAAACGTCCCATTAAAATTACTTTATTGATAAGTCATTCCACCTTTCTTTTATTCATAAAACCATTCTGCTATCTCTGTTAAAATCCTATCTACCCAATCAAATATTTTTACTATCCACATATTCTTTAAAACGGTTCTAACCGTAATTCCTTTTCAATAGTTTTCTTCGCAACCCATACATCTACATCGCAGTCAACTAATTCTGCTATTTCTTCTCTGAATCGCTTTGGATTTCCATTTCCGCTACTTAAATGCAATAGTCCTATACTTCTTAGGTTTGGACTGTTTACTGTCCGTATAAGCCGTTTACATGTCTGTAGTTCCATGTGTCCTCGGAGAACGTGTTCAAACTTTCCAAAATCCTCATTTTTATTGATGTAATCCTCGGAATAATTGCACTCCACCAAAACATGATTAATACCAAATCTTGAAAAATTATATGGACAATACTCTGCATCTGTGATGAACAATAGCTTGCCAATTTCCTCATGTGTGATTAAGAATCCGTCACATTCTGTATCATTGTGCGGCACTTGAAAAGCAATCACATCAAAACTACCGATTGAATATTTTTTCATTCTCTGCAAGCACTTGGTTTTCTCTCCGCATACCGTTTCAATGTCACTCTGCACTTCATCGGATGTATAAATATTGATTCCATACTTCATGTACTCTTTAATATGACCTATATGGTCATTATGGACATGGGTGGATAAACATCCACAAACCTTAGAAGTTTGATAATCAATCGCTTCTAACATTTCCTTTGCTGGTACTCCGCACTCCAGGAGAAGAATTTCTTCCCCTGTAATAAGTGCGTATCCGTTCCCTTTACTTCCGGAATTTATCACTTTTAATTTCATACCTATTCCTCCGGCATCACAAAAGAACTTAGATTGTGAAACGTATTTTCCCTGTATGGTAAGTCAGAATAATACTTATCCAATTCTTTAAAAACTTCTTTCGCTCTTTCGCAATCTTTATATGCGCCTAAACAATATCTTTTTTCCGGTACAGCGCACAGACGGCACATGATGGAATTATCATCCACTTCAACAATGATTCTCTCAAATGGAAAACTAACAAGATTCTGGCTAATGATTCTCATATCCTTGCTCCTTTGCAAAGTCCGGTTCTTCTACAACAACCGCTTCCGCATCTGCTACAACATTTTCTTCTACTACAAATTCCTGCGAATTTTCATTCTCTGTAATTTCCTCCTGCGCTGCTTTATATGTATCATCCAGTTGCAGTAAAGAACTGCTGGCAATCTGATTGAGATTCTTCGGGAATTTCTTGATTGCATTGTTTCGCATTTTCCGAATAATCATGTTTTCCGGCGTATCAAGCCAAGCTGCTGATATATACGGAATAGCAGCTGCACATTTCAAAATATCGTCCAATGTATCACATGCTCTGACTGCATCCATAATCTCTGCTTTCTTAGCTTTAATTTTTTCTTTTTCTTCCGATGTCGCATCGTATCTTGTACGATCAACTGTTTTTCCGTATTTGTCCTTTTTTGTTCCAGTAACAAATCCGAACGTTTCATTCAACATATTGTTTCTAATATGTGCTATCAGATTTGTTCTTACCGGCTCACGTTCTGCCATGAGATAATCAACCGTTCCATCCGTTAACTTGATCGGATATACAACTCGAATGGTCTTATCGGACAATCCTTTCGGATTCCATTCCGGCGGTGTAATCTCGATTCCTTTACGCTTTGGATATGTAAAATCATCTCCTTCTTTCACAAGCCATACCGGATAAACCTTTTCAATCTCATTTCCGAACTGGCGGAGAAGCGCATCATTTCCATCTCCCTCAATTCCCATTTCCACGACTTTCTTCCATTCGCCATTGGTCTGCTTACTTCTAAGCTGGAAATAAACCTCTCTCGGTATTGCATTTGCATTCAATTTAAGACTTGCACATTGTTCCACGATTTCTCTCAGATTCGATGTGTTCAAATCTTTCATTGTTGTTTTTTCTGTTCCCTGCACCAACTGGAAAATACTTCCCATTGCCGCCATAGCACACTTCTTAGAGTAATCGTCAAACATAACGCCGCACTGTTCAAAGTCTCTTACTACTAAGCCTGTAATACTGTTTGTCCACTCACTAAGAGAAGTGGTAAACTCCTGTTTCTGAGCTAACTCCTGCTTTTCTTCTGCCATTTATTCTTCCTCATCTTTCTCAACCATTTTCAGCTTGTCCCGAAATGATTCAACCTCTTCATCCGGAACATTCACATCTGTGACAACTGCCTTTGCATTTCCTACCTTTACAACATCTCCTGGTTTTACAAGTTCATTGCTACCAAATGTATATTCTTTGCCACTTGGCAAATCATTTTTAAGATAACGTGCTCTAATCAACATCATGCATTACACCTCCCACAAGTACTGCTGCAATTAACATCTTTCTGAGAAATGTATTTATGTTTGGAGAATCATGTTTTTCGTTCTTTCGCTCTTTATTCTCTTTCTTCATTTCCTCATTTGCTCTTTCGATTGCAATATGCATCAACTCTTTCATTCCTTTTTCAGCTTCATCAGCACCGAGTTGTACTGCTGTATCTTTATATACATGAAAAATCACGTTACAAGTATCGTTTAAAATTTCAAGACCCGATCCTGCGATATGCAAATTTCCGTTTTTTACTTCAATCATTTTTAAATTTCCTCAACTTTCAGTTCTTTGTCATCGGTTACCGTTAAATGAATCATTTGACTCTGCATTTCCGGGAAGTTATTTTCATTAACCGCCTCTGAATTATCAATAAATACCGGACAACTTACTCCGTTTAATTCCGACAGAGAACGGATGATGTCTAATCCTGCGATAATACGATGTCCATTGTTCAAAGAAGAAAATGGAATACCATTTACCGTACATTCACAACATTCTTTCAAGCCACCGTTGATCTGATTGTCAAATAACTTGAATGATACGATTCTGAACTTCTCATTAATCACAGAAGAGATACGATTCATTTTCGTTCTGATGAAATCTTCCGTAAGCGCAATCATCTGCTCCTGCTCTGCGATTTTCTGTCCAACTGCTGACTTTTCAGCTTCCAGCTCTGCGATACGCGCTTCAATTTTAGAGTTGTCAGCCGATTTAATTTTCATTTCAATCTCGGTAATTTCATCTTGAATAACACGCTTTCTCGCTTCTAATTCTGTTCTGCCTGTAGATTCCCTGCTTAATTCTTGAACTTTTTCTTCAAGCGAAATAATGGACTCTTGAACTTCCTTATAATCTGAATCGCTAGAAACATCTGCCACAGATGGAAGTTTATCTAATTCAGCCTTTAATTCCATATAGGAATCCTTTGCAACTTCCAAATCAACATTAAGAGCGTTAATATCTTTTTGGATATCATCGGCTTTCCTTTGAAACTCTCTATATGCATCAGCAGCTTTCTGTCCATTTTCAGTGATTCGTTTTAAGTTTTCCTCTTTCTGTTTATCGAATTCCACCTTATTTTTCTCGTACTTGGACTTATGAGCTTCGCACCTTGCCTTATAATCAGCTTTAGCTCGCTCGCAACGCTCATTATGATCCGTAATCCGTTTCTGCTTTACTTCTTCCGGTAATTCCTGCCCGCAAGTAGGGCAAACTAAATCAGAATCTTTTATTGGCTCCGGCTCAACAAATGCTCCCAGTTGGACGAAATCAGGAAATATCTTCGACTTTTCAGCCTTCCATTCAGACAGAAGTCTATTTTTTTCATGTTCAGCTGCATCTTTTTGACGAATGAAACTATCTTTCTCATGCTTCATATCATGAATTTCTTTGGAAATATTACGATATTCGTTTTCGGCAGCATTGCATTTTTCTCTAACTTCACTTCTCTTTTGGGAAAGTTCTTCATTGGCTCTATTCTGAATCTCACTTGATTTCATTTTTAAATCAATAACCTGTTGTCTGAGATTATTAATTTCTTCTAATTTACCGACACCGCCTGATAATTCATCTTCCACTTTTCGAAGAGCAACTTCTTTTACGGTTTTTTCAACTTCCAGCGCTCCAACATCCACAATTACAAGTTGCTTTGAAACTTCGTCGATTCTTGCCGGAATCTCCACCATATCTTTATTCAAGATGTTCTTTGCTTTCGTGTACTTCTTCAAAATGTCATCTGTCGATGCAATTTTCAGTTCCGGTATCAGCTTTGTGAATTTTTCTTTGCATTCCTCCGCAATCTGTGCATCTGTAAAGTTTCCAACAAACTTCATAAGCATTTCTCTTTGTTCTTTCCACGGAAGAGCATTAAACGCTGACGGATTTGTCACAAGGTTAAAAACTTTTTCATCAATGATATTGCCAATAAACTCTTTGAACTCTTTCTCAGACTTCGGATACCCATTGATCTCGAATTCATTTATATTCCCTTGGAATTCTGTTGTGTCTGTTCCACGCTTCTTAACCCACTTCTGTTTCTGAACTTTTTTCAAAGAATACTCTTCTTCACCGACTGCGATAACTGCCTCAACACTGATTTCCACATTGTCAATCATTTTACCGTCTGAATCCTTTGGTCGAATATCGAACTGAGTAGAACCAAGTGAATCCTTATTAAACAACAACCATGTGAACGCATCGAATATTGTTGTCTTTCCGATAGCATTCGCACCGCTAATTCTTGTATTGTCTCCGAACTCAACCATACGCTCTTTGCACCCTTTAAAATTTTGGATGCGTATGTTTTTTAACTTAATCGTTTTCAAAATCATTCCTCCTTGTTTTCTTCGTTGTTTTTATATTTTTTAATGTGTTGCTTTTTATCTAACTCGTAAAAATCCCAACCCGAATCATGAAGAAAATCCACATATTCATCTGATCTTTTAATCGTTAATGAAACCATAGAATCAACTCCGTGTTTCTCCAATACTGCTTTCATCGATTCAATGATTGGAATGACGTCTTTTACGAGGGCTTGAAATTCTTCTTCTTTCATTCGCTCTACCTCTCTCGCATCTCCAATTTATCAAACAATTCTGATAATAGATTGTATGTATCAATCTGTTCTTTGGTAAATTCGCATTTACCTGTTAAATGGTCTTCAACTTTTTTATAAATACCAGCTGCTACGGCGGTCACAAAATCGGATGATGTTCCGTTTAACCCACTCTTTTTGCATACAGAATCTGCTCCAAGCCCTATTAGCATCTGAATATCACTTAATGACAATTCATATTTCTTCTCTTCCATTGACTTTCCCTCTCTTCTATTTATGAGTTATCCGAAAATCTAAATTCCATCAGATCGGCAATCATTAAGTATTCCTTTGCCTTTTTCGTTTCCCCATGTGTCTCTACTACCTTTTTACGGAATTCTGATAAATTTCCATAAAAACAGCCACATCTTACACCTATGTTTCCATCTTTTAATCTGAAAAAGGTTGTTGTTCTATGTTCTGAGCCAAAGCCATGTACTGTTGCAAAATCATCATTGCCACACACCCGAGCATCTCCATACACCCGAGCATTGCCATACACCCGAGCATCTCCATACACCCAAGCATCTCCATACACCCGAGCATCTCCATACACCCAAGCATCGTCGCACACCCAAGCATTACCATACTGACTTAGATTTTCCTCTTTTTCGATGTAACCGCCAAGTTCACCGGCTTTCACATTTCCAAATTCGATTAATGCTTTAATGCGAAATAATTTTGTTCCAAAAATATTAGTTATAAATTTACTTGTTAACTCAAATTTTTTCATTTGACTTTCCCTCTCTTCTGTTTTACAATTTAACTGTGTTTTTAAACTTGTGCCCGAAAAAGGTCTGCAAACCTTGGGCACTTTTTTAGAATCCCATTGTAGTTAAAAACGTAAGACATCTTCCAACCACCATTCCAAATCCAAATATCGTAGCCACAACTGCTATGATTGCGTATACTTTGCAGCATAACTCAGCTTTGAGCTTGTCCCTCTTTTCCTGTCGTATCTTTTTCAGCATTGCTTGATTTCTCTTCTCTAACATCTCATTACGCTCAAGCAGTTCATGATAATATGTAATCATCTCCTGAATCTCCTTCATCTGCTCCTCTGTTCTAATTTCTTCCATCTTTCCTTCTCCTTTTCTTTGCTCTATTTTTGTTGCGTTTGTATCTTAGATACTCTTTGTATGTCACTGCTTGTCCTCACCTCCTACCTTCACCTTTCCAAACATATCCAGTTTGTTCCCAAAATGCCTTTGGAAAAATCGTATAACTGATACGCTCATTTGATTTTATTTCATCCAAGCTAGTTACTTTTCTCCCGTTTTTGGTTGCAATTCCAACTGGAAACCACCCCATTATGATTCCAGCTTGAATCCATGTTGCATCCTTTCCAATTGCTTTAGCAGCAACTTTCATCGGGATATTCCCTTCGGCAAATGTAGGTATTTTTGCTGATTCAATTGCTCTACAGATACGATCAACTAATTCTTGCTCTTTGTTTAAATTTTCTACTGTTTCGCTCATTCTTATTACCTCCTACTCTAAGAAATACTCGATTGATACGCCGAAGTAATCAGCTACGCAATTTCATTTAATGAAATCTGTGCGTTTGCATTGTCAATCATTTCTTTCAAATATGTAGGCACTTCGTACATATCAATGCATTCGTGAGCTTCATAGATATACTTACGTTTTAACGCTTTGTATGATTTTGGTTTTCCATCATCTGAATAAATACCGAACTCTCTTTTGATTTGGTCGTAAATATCTCGGTATACTTTGGAACGGATATTGTTGTCCTTGTATGCCTCTGATTTCTTCCCACCAAGAACTGCCACACCTTTTCGTTTTACATGATTGGAAAGTTCGTCTGCTTCGCTTCCATACAATGGAATATCAAACTCTAACTTGTCCATTCGACTTTCGATTTTCACAATCTTTTCATCATGCATAAGAATTGCTTTCATTTCTGTAGAAAGATTTTTCATAAAGTCACTTGCTTTGAAATATGTATTCACTAACTGACGTTGAACTTTCCAAGCCAAATCATCTGTAAACGATTTGACTAACATAAGATATCCTTGTTCTGTCATAAGTACCAAACCATTTGGAGCTGTAATACCAAATTCATTTTGTGCTTCGGACGAATTTCGTACGAAGTAGTCCTCACCTTCAATCAAATGTTTCTTATTAGTGTTGTAATTTCTTCGTGCAGTTCCTTCGGGTCTTTCATGCACAAGGTCAATATCTTTCAAGGTAACTACTCTCTGACCTTTAAATTCCTTTGTTGAAATCTGTTGATTCCCAATTTGGATTAATCTGTTCAATACTACTCACCTCCTATCCTGCTTTCTTACTTTCGCTCAAAAATGCCGATGCAGCCATCGAAATGACTCCGTCGATTTTTCCCTGCACCCGCTCCGGGAACTTGTCCCAGTTTTCTGCAATGCGTTTGAAATCTTCCAGTCTTTTTTCTTCCTGTTCTTTTGTAATGTTTGCTTTACTCATTTTCTCACCTCGCTTCTTTGTTGTTGTCTATGCAAACATTATATGTTATTTAAACACTATTGTCAATGCCTTTTTTGTTTATAATGAGACTTTTTGTTTGTGTTGTGACATTTTCACTTGACTAAACACTCAAACTTGTATATAATGAAGCTTGAAGAAACGGAGGTGGTATATTGAACGAACGTATCAAGAAACTTCGCAAAGCTTTAGATTTAACTCAACAAGCATTTGCTGATAGAATTGGTTTAAAGAGAAACACTATTGCTCAATACGAAATAGGAAGAAACGAACCTATCGATGCAGTTATTCTTTCTATATGCAGAGAATTTGGAGTGAACGAAGAATGGTTGAGAGATGGAGTAGGAGAAATGTTCTTAAGAACCACTCCGCACGAAAAAGCTTACAACCGCTTCGGATACATAATGGAGAATTCTTCTCCGTCAAAAAAAGCAGCCCTATCAGTATTGTTAGAACTGCTTTACAACGTCCCTGACGAACAATGGGATATGATTATGAAACAATATGACGAAATTAAAAAGGAAGGCTAAATAGCCTTCCCGAAAATTCCTTGTATTAATCGATAGAGTTTGACAATTTGACTGTCTTCCATCTTATCGATTAGCTCATGCAAGTGTTTTCTAATGTCTGTTGTGTTCATGGTATGTATTCCCTCCTGCGTTTTGTGTACTTGAACGCACGTTCGAAATTCCTTAATTTGATATTACTACATTTTTTTATGTATTTCAATAGATTTTTCGAACATTCGTTCTTATTTTAGGAATAATCTTAGGATTTATCCCTTTACTATATATACACATGGCTAACGGAAATCTAACGCGGTTTTGGGAATTTGTCCCAAATGTGGGACACTTATTTGTATGGAGAGTCCAAAAGGTCTGAAATATGGATTTTTAACCCCTTGGCAAGACGTTCTAGAGTATCTGCTGACGGAGAAATTTCATTGTTCATTATTCTTTGAATAGATGATTTTGAAATACCAGTCATATTCGATACTTGACGAATTGTCAAGTTTTTACTTAGCATAATTTTATCAAGTAAGATTTTCATAGCTGTTTTATTTTAGCTTTATAGGTTGCGAAAATCTACAGGTAAATAATGGTAAGTATCTTCCGATTATGGTATTATATTTTTAAATAGTAAAGGAGAAGGCAAATGCTGCGTTTAAAAATATAAAATGAAAAAGATAATAATATCATTATGGAAAGAATTGTTAGTTGTGTTTAAGTTTTTATGCGTGACGTGGACTTTATTCACACTAACATCATTAACAGTATTAAATGTATTTCAATGGATTGTCGTTTGGTGGTTCGGTTTCTTTTTGTTTATATATATTCCCAATAAAATTGCAGTTTTCTTTAGGAATGTATTTTCAAAATATTTCTGTGCAAATAAAAAACCAAAAAACTTAGAAAATAATATTGGTAATTATCAATCAAAACCATCATCCAGTTACGAGTCGCCAAAAGAAAACTCCGTCGAAAAAGTTTTGAAAATGCAAAAGGAGTTTGAATTAAAACAAAAGAAGCTTGAATTAAAGCGAAAAGAAGAAAAGTACAATAATATCTGCAAACTGCTCAATGATAATAGCGAAATGTTAAAGAATGTTGAGAAAATAATACTTACTACTTATCACTCTTTTGGGGTGGAAGTATTGGTTTCTAAACCGTCTATTTATTTGAATCAAGTTGTTTTTAACCTCGCTCCACATGAAGGTGTTAGGATTAAAACAATTTTAAGTTTAAAAGATGATTTGGCATTAAGATTAGGAACAAATATAGAAATGGAAGTTTTTTCAAAACTAGGTTGCATTGGAGTAATAATCCCAATAGATTATTTTAAGATATGACCGTTTCATCAGTATATAATAAAAACCGCCCCTACTTGTATAGAGACGGCTCGCATACATCCGAAGATGTACAGTAATTCTGAACAAATATATTGTATCATCTTCACGACAGCCGTGCAATCGGAACATATTTTCGATGGCTGTTATTTTTATACATTAAACTCAAAAGGAGATGATGATATGGCACTAATAAAATGTCCGGAATGTGAATTACAAGTAAGTGATAAAGCACTCTCTTGTCCACATTGTGGATACCCGCTGAAAAAAGAAAGCGAAAAGAAAAGCAGAGGAAAGTCAAAAACGAAAAGAATGAGGTTACCAAACGGATTTGGAAGTATAACCGAATTAAAGAGAGAAAATCTAAGGAACAAATTTTGGGTAAGAGTTCCCGTTGGAAGAACAGATACTGGTAAAATTATTCAAAAGCCATTAAAACCGGAGGCATTTTTCCCAACTTATCAAGATGCTTATGCCGCATTGGTAGAATACAATAAAAATCCATATGATTTGGAGTCGGATATTACAGTAAAAGAACTTTACGAAAAATGGACCGATGACTATTTCGAAAAAGTACAAGACAGTTATATAAGAATAATTAAATCTGCATGGTCCTACTGCTCTTCCATTTACAATATGCGTGTAAAAGATGTTGCTCCAAGGCACATTAAGGGTGTTATGGAAGATGGCTATATTATACCAGATCGAGGAAAGGATAAAGGTCAAAAGCGGTATGCCACCGCAGGTGTGAAAACAAAAATAAAATCATTATTTAATTTAATGTTTGACTATGCTGTTGAATACGAAATTGTTGAAAGCAATCCGGCAAGAAAATTTGAACTATCCGGAGATATCTTGAAAGAAATAGAAGAAAACAAAGTAGATCATATCATTTTTACGCAAGATGAAATCGAAAAGTTATGGAATAATTTATGGAAAATTAAGTTTGTCGATTGGATTTTAATACAATGCTATATGGGTTGGAGACCACAGGAACTCGCTATTTTGCGATTAGACGAAGTGAATCTTGATAATTGGACAATTACAGGCGGAATAAAAACGGATGCTGGGAAACAGCGTACAGTGCCAATACACACAAAGATAAAAACTCTCGTACAGAAGAACTACGAGTTTGCTCTCTCTATTGGAAGCGAATACTTGCTAAATGACAAAGGTCAGACTCATTCGGGAAGTTGGAAATTGACATATGATAAATATGCGAATCGTTTTAAAAAAGTAATAGCTGCACTCGAATTAAATCCCGACCACAGACCTCACGACCCAAGAAAGACATTTGTCACAATGGCCAAAAAAGTTGGAATAAACGACAATGCAATAAAAGCAATTGTCGGACATAAATCACAAGATATAACAGAATCTGCATATACAGAAAGAGATATTGAATGGCTTAGAAAAGACATTGAGAAAATCAAATAAGGGGAATGAATACCAAATCCACTCCCCTTTTGATTAACTAATCTCATGTAACTAATAGTTAACTATTAATTAACTAATCGTTCGCTTTTTACCGCATTTTGACACTCTCAACAACTGCTAAGAATCCCGTATTTCCGCGGTTTCTTAGAATTTTCCGCTTTCTGCTGCTTCCTGGATAGAAACTGCAACAGCTACTGTCATACCAACCATTGGGTTGTTACCAGCGCCGATTAATCCCATCATCTCTACGTGAGCAGGAACTGATGAAGAACCAGCAAACTGTGCATCAGAGTGCATACGTCCCATAGTATCTGTCATACCATAAGAAGCAGGACCTGCTGCCATGTTATCTGGGTGAAGTGTACGTCCTGTACCACCACCTGAAGCTACTGAGAAGTATTTTTTACCTTGTTCGATACATTCTTTTTTGTATGTACCAGCTACTGGATGTTGGAAACGTGTTGGGTTTGTTGAGTTACCTGTGATAGAAACATCAACACCTTCTTTGTGCATGATTGCAACACCTTCTGTTACATCGTTAGCGCCGTAGCAGTTAACTTTTGAACGAAGTCCGTCAGAGTATGCTTTTCTGAATACTTCTTTTACTTCTCCTGTGTAGTAATCCATCTCTGTCTCAACATATGTAAATCCATTGATTCTTGAGATGATCTGCGCAGCGTCTTTTCCAAGACCATTTAAGATAACACGTAAAGGTTTTTTACGTACTTTGTTAGCTTTTTCAGCGATACCGATAGCACCTTCAGCTGCTGCGAATGATTCGTGACCTGCTAAGAATGCGAAACAATCTGTCTCTTCTTCTAATAACATTTTTCCTAAGTTACCATGTCCAAGACCTACTTTACGCTGGTCAGCAACAGAACCTGGGATACAGAAAGCCTGAAGACCTTCACCGATTGCTGCAGCAGCATCAGCAGCTCTTCTGCAGTCTTTTTTGATTGCGATTGCAGCACCTACGATGTATGCCCAGCAAGCGTTTTCAAAACAAATTGGCTGGATTCCTTTGATCTGATCGTAAACGTTCAGTCCAGCGTCTTTTGTGATTTTTTCAGCTTCTTCGATAGAAGCGATTCCATAGCTATTTAACACGCTATTGATTTTATCAATACGTCTTTCATATGATTCAAATAAAGCCATTTTTTACGTCCTCCTTCTCTTACTCTGCTCTTGGGTCAATAATCTTAACAGCGTCATCTACGCGGCCATATTGTCCTTTAGCTTTTTCCCAAGCTGTGTTAGGGTCATCACCTTTTTTGATGAAGTCTGTTAATTTTCCAAGACTTACGAATTGGTATCCGATGATCTCATTGTCTGCATCTAAAGCGATACCTGTTACATATCCTTCAGCCATCTCAAGGTAACGAGGACCTTTTGCTAATGTTCCGTACATTGTACCAACCTGTGAACGAAGTCCTTTTCCTAAATCTTCAAGACCTGCTCCTACTGGAAGTCCGTCTTCTGAGAACGCACTCTGTGTTCTACCATATACGATCTGTAAGAATAATTCTCTCATAGCTGTATTGATAGCGTCACATACTAAGTCTGTATTTAAAGCTTCCAAAATTGTTTTTCCTGGAAGAATCTCAGATGCCATAGCTGCTGAGTGTGTCATTCCTGAACATCCGATTGTCTCAACCAATGCTTCTTGAATGATACCATCTTTTACATTTAATGTTAATTTACAGGCTCCCTGCTGTGGTGCACACCAGCCCACACCGTGTGTTAAGCCTGAGATATCTTTTACTTCTTTTGCTTTTACCCATTTTGCTTCTTCTGGGATTGGAGCTGGTCCGTGATTAACGCCTTGAGCTACTGGACACATAGTTTGTACTTCATGTGAATAAATCATGATAAAACTCCTTTCAAATATGTATGATTTTTTCTCTATGGTGTTTGTTAGAACTTTAACGCCATATATATTCTTATTTTCTCACAAACTTCTCTTTTCGTCTATATTTTTTTTCATATTTTTTATAATTCGACATTATAAAACATTGTTTTTCTGTAAAAACACTTTCCTTGTTGAATATGACTATAAATTTTCCTCCAACAATTTCAGCGCCGCTTCCACAGCCGCATTTCTGTTTTCTTCTCTTGTTCCATGAAAACGACATTCTTTGACATAGGTCTCTGTACCAATACAACATCCCACATAGATAAGACCAACCGGCTTTTCTTTTGTTCCACCTCCCGGGCCCGCAATTCCGGTCGTGCTAAGTCCTATCTCTGCCTTCGCCGCCTTCGCCGCTCCACGTGCCATCTCCTCGGCCGTCTGCCTGCTGACCGCTCCGTACCTTACGAGTGTCTCATGCGAAACCCCCAACAGGCGCTCTTTTGCCTCATTGGAATAGGTAATGTGTCCTTCGTTATACACAGACGATGCCCCCGGAACATTCAAAATTCTTCCTGCCAGAAGACCGCCCGTACAGGATTCTGCCGTTGTCACTGTATACTGCTTTTCCAATAATTTTTTTACAATTTCTTCTTCCAACATAATCTTCATCCTTCTTTTACATTCCACCCTGTGTCAATACCTGTTTATTTTTCACAATGTAATCCACAAGAGAAACCACTGTCAAAATCAGTCCAATCCATACAACAACAGTTGTAATTGTCTGCATAATCGGATTTTGAATATCCAATATCAAGAGAATGATCATCGCCATATGAGATACTGTTTTAAATTTTCCCCAATAGCTTGCGGCAATAACAATCCCATTATCAGATGCTACAAGTCGGAAACCACTGATGATAAACTCACGTGCAATGATGATCAAAACAATCCATGCCTGCAACTTTCCTGTCTCAATCAGGCAGATCATCGCAGAACATACCAGTAATTTATCCGCAAGCGGATCCATAAATTTTCCAAAATTCGTCACAAGATTATGCTTTCTGGCAATCTTTCCATCCAGCATATCTGTCAGGCTTGCAATACAAAACAGTGCAAGTGCAATATACTTTCCATTCCCTTCTGCCAAAGGTGTGATCATAAATACAACAAAAAATGGAATCATTAAAACTCTCAGTACCGTCAGCTTATTTGGCAAATTCATTATATAATCTCTCCCATCAAATCATATTCTAATGCGCCGGTGATTCTGACACGTGCGAAATCTCCCGACATTAATTCCTCTTCTGATTCTACAAAGATAAGCCCATCTACATTTGGAGCATCCTTGTAAGTTCTTCCTACATATGCATTTTCATCTGCCACTTTTCCCTCGATCATGACAAGCACTTCCCGCCCGATCATCTCTTCCGCAAGATCAAACGCAATCTCCTGCTGCAATTCCATCAGTTCTGCCTGACGGTCTTCCTTGACGTCCTCTGGAATCTGATCCGACATCACAGCAGCCGGCGTATCTTCTTCCGGTGAATATGTAAACACACCAAGGCGGTCAAATTCCATCTCATCTACAAACTCCATCAATTCTTCGTGTTGTTCCTGTGTCTCTCCTGGGAAACCGGTAATCAATGTAGTACGGATTGCAATATCCGGTATTTCTTTTCGCAGTTTTCCAATAATTTCAACCAGCTGTTCTTTTGAAGTCCTTCTTCCCATTCGTTTTAAGATTCCATCACTTGCATGCTGAATCGGAAGATCCAGATAGTTACAAATCTTATCCTCTTCTTTGATTACCTGAATCAATTCATCTGTAATCTCTTCCGGATAGCAGTATAAAATGCGGATCCAGCGTAATCCACTGATTTTACAAAGCTCTCTCAGCAACTTGTGCAATGATTTTTCACCATAGAGATCTTTTCCATAAAGTGTTGTCTCCTGTGCCACTAGAATAATCTCTTTTACTCCCTGTGCCACCAGATCTTCCGCCTCTTTCAGAAGTCGTTCGATAGGAACACTTCTAAAGTTTCCGCGGATTTTTGGAATGATACAATATGTACAGTGTTTATCACACCCTTCTGCAATCTTCAGATAAGCAAAATGTCCTCCTGTCGTCACAAGGCGCTTGCTCTCCACAAGCGGAAGCGCATCAATGTCAGTCATCTCCACACTTGTGTGCCCTGCAAGTGCCTCGTCAATCGCTTCCACAATCTTATCGTAAGAAGTCGTTCCAAGCACTGCATCCACTTCCTCAATCTCATCGATGATCTCCTGCTTATATCGCTGTGCAAGACAACCTGTGACAATTAACGCCTTGCATGAACCGGCTTTCTTATATTCTGCCATCTCAAGAATCGTCTGGATACTCTCCTCTTTTGCATCGTGGATAAAGCAGCATGTATTAATGACAATGACATCTGCGTTCTCTTCGCTGTCCACCATCTGGTGTCCTCTAGACGCCAGCAGTCCAAGCATCACCTCCGTATCGACAAGATTCTTATCACATCCTAGTGATACAAATAATATATTCATAGTCTCATTTCTCCTATATAGTTATTGAGGCAGATACTCCACTACGCATCCGCCTCATCATATCTTTTATCTATTCTTCTGTATCTTCTGCAATGATCTTAATCTTTCCATTATTCAATTCATCAATTGCAATCGAAAGTGGTTTCTCACCATGCTTTGTTGGTACTAAAGGTAATTCTCCGCCGATAATCTGTCTTGCTCTTTTTGAAGTTGCCAAAACAATCGAATAACGGCTGTTTACAATCTTAGTTGCCCCTTCCTCTACGTCTTGATTGACTACTTTCATCAAATCTGTGTAAGATGGATGTAACATGTATTATTCTCCTTTCAAATTCCCATTTAATTCTTCTTTTATCTGACACATAAAATCTCCATTGCGGAAACTTCTGTTGTGTTCACCCTCGATAATATTATGCATCTCCTGCACGCAGGTATCCAAATCATCGTTGATGATCAGATAGTCATACTCCTGCATTCCCTCAGCCTCTTCTGCTGCTCTTTGCATTCTGGATTCAATGACATCCATCGTCTCCGTTCCTCTTCCAATCAAACGCTCTCTCAAAATCGAAGCATTCGGTGGAGTTATAAACAACAACAGTGTCTGTGGAAATTTTTCTTTCACTTTCAAAGCACCCTGAATCTCAATCTCCAGAATCACGTCTTTTCCGGCTGCAAGCTGTTCTTCCACATAGGCTTTTGGTGTGCCATAATAATTATTCACGTATCTAGCATACTCTATTAACTCATCTTGTGCAATCATTTTTTCAAATTCTTCTGTCGTTTTGAAAAAATATTCCCTTCCATCTACTTCTCCTTCTCGCGGATTTCTTGTAGTTGCTGAGATAGATAATGCGTAATTATCATATTTTTCAAGCAGCGCTCGCATCACAGTCCCTTTCCCTGCTCCTGAAAATCCTGAGACTACGATCAAAATTCCTCTCTTTTTCATCCTTCTTATCCTTTCCCTTTATTCGATATTCTGAATCTGCTCTCTGATCTTTTCAATTCCTGTCTTCAGATCAATCGCATGATTCGATACTTCAATATCATTCGCCTTTGACAAAATCGTGTTCGCTTCACGGTTCATCTCCTGTGCAATAAAGTCCAGTTTTCGACCGATTCCCTCTCCCGCTTCTAATGTGGTTCTCATATGTTCAATGTGACTTCTCAGTCTGACCGTCTCCTCATCTGTGCAGATCTTGTCCGCAAACAGAATCACCTCGGCAGCCAGTCTGCTCTCATCCATCTGTACATCTTCCAAAAGTTCCTTCACTTTCAATTCCAGCTTCGCACGATATTCAGAAATGATCTCCGGTGAGCGCTCTTCGATTGCTCCAACTAATGCAAGCAATTCATCCAATTTCACATTAATGTCTTTTTTCAGATTCTCGCCTTCCACAATTCTTGTCTCCACAAATTGTGTAAACGCTCCTTCCAAGGCTTTCTTCAATCCGTTCCAAAGTTCTTCCTCATTCTCCGGCTGCTCTTCCATCGTAAGTACTTCCGGACAACGCGACAAGGTAGAAACACGAATATCATTCTCCAATGAAAATGTCTCTTCCATCTGCTTAAAATACTGCAGATACTCCTCAGCCAATGCAGCGTTATATTTTAATGCCGCCTGATTCTCTGACATGTCTTCATATGTAATAAAAATATCTACTTTCCCTCGCTGTGCATACTGCTTCAGCAGGCTGCGGATGGAGGCATCAAAAAAATTCAATTTCTTCGGCATACGGATATTGACATCTAAGTATCTGTGGTTCACGCCCTTTAGCTCTACCGTAAATTTACGTTGTCCTTCAGACACCTCACATCTTCCAAAGCCTGTCATACTTTTCATCATATTGTTAACCTCTTTGCTTGTCTTTTTATGTTACATTTCATTATAAGTCATTTAAAAACAAACGTCAATTGAAACTCCCCTTCATTTCGTGTATACTAAATGTTACAGTTCACACATCAGTCAATAGTAAATGAGTTCATGCTTACATGAGGACTCATTTGCTGTAGACTGATAAAGGGAACGCCTGTTTATGAGCAAAAATAGCTGCTTGCAGCGGAAAAGCACTGAAAGTGCGTTTTGCGAATGGCGTGGAGTGAGCTGTAACTATATGTGAATATGAAAGGACGATTTACATTATGGCTTTTGACGGAATTACAATTGCAAATATCGTACATGAATTAAGAGAGAACCTATTAGACGGCAGAATCAATAAGATTGCACAGCCTGAGACCGATGAGCTTCTTCTGACAATCAAGACACCCAAAGGGCAAAAGAGGCTTTCCATATCCGCAAGTGCTTCACTTCCGCTTATTTATCTAACTGAGACCAACAAGCCAAGTCCAATGACCGCACCGAATTTCTGTATGCTTTTAAGAAAACACATTAATAACGGGCGAATTACGGCAATTACACAACCTAAATTAGAACGTATCATTCGGTTTGAAGTCGAACATCTGGATGAACTTGGTGATTTGTGCAAAAAATATCTGATCATTGAGATTATGGGAAAACATAGCAACATCATTTTCTGTACGGAAGACAACAAGATTATCGACAGTATCAAACACGTCTCCGCACAGATGAGTTCTGTTCGCGAAGTACTTCCGGGGCGCGAGTATTTCATTCCGGATACGATGGAAAAATCAGATCCACTGGATATTTCTTTCGCCGACTTTGTATCAACTTTGATTGCAAAGCCTACCCCTCTTGGAAAAGCGATCTACACAAGCTTTACCGGCATCAGCCCTGTTGTAGCAGAAGAAATCTGCTATATTGCCGGAATTGATTCTGAAATCACACCAAAAGAGCTGTCAGAAGATGTATTGATTCATTTATATAAACAATTTACTTTATTTTTTGATCCGGTAATCAAAGGTGATTTTCATCCGGTAATCTACTATGACGGTGCGGAACCAAAAGAATTCTGTGCACTGCCATTATCGCATTTTCCGATGTATGAGGCAAAAATATTCGACTCCATGTCAAATGTACTGGAGACTTATTATGCTTCCAAAAACACGTTGACCCGCATTCGCCAAAAATCGGTAGACCTTCGGAAAATTGTGCAGACCGCATTAGAACGAAACCGGAAAAAATATGATTTGCAGTCCAAACAACTCAAAGACACTCTGAACCGTGATAAATACCGCATATACGGAGAATTGATCAACACCTACGGCTACAATTTAGAGCCCGGTGCAAAACAACTGGATGCTTTGAACTACTATACAAATGAGATGGTGAAAATCCCACTTGATCCTACAAAGACACCTGGCGAAAATGCGCAAAAATATTTTGACAAGTATAATAAACAGAAACGAACTTTCGAGGTGCTTTCCTCTCTAATTCAGGAAACGCAGGAAGATATCACTTATCTTGAATCTGTCAGCAACGCACTTGACATTGCATTGAGTGAAGACGATCTGACTCAGATTAAAGAAGAATTAATCGGCGCCGGATATGTAAGGCGAAAATTCACAAAGAAAAAAGTAAAGATTACAAGTAAACCATTCCACTATATTTCCAGCGATGGCTATCATATGTATGTTGGAAAAAATAATCTGCAAAACGACGAACTGACTTTCCATTTCGCTGTTGGAAACGACTGGTGGTTCCACGCAAAAGGCTGTCCGGGATCTCATGTCATCGTGAAAACCAATGGCGAGGAGCTGCCAGACCGGACTTTTGAGGAAGCTGGAAAACTTGCGGCCTACTACTCTAAGAACCGCGGAAATGAAAAAGTAGAGATTGACTACATTGAGAAAAAACATGTCAAAAAACCGTCCGGTGGAAAACCTGGATTTGTCGTATATTACACCAACTATTCTCTGATGATCGATTCCGATATTTCCGGAATTCAACAGATTGATTAAAGCATTTAAAAGGGTGAAAGTCATTCGAAACTTTCACCCCTTTCTTTATTTTCCAAGAAGATAATCTATGAACTGCTGCGCTGTCCTGCCTGACAGACCGCCGTGACTTAACTCCCATTTATTGGCTTCTAGAAGAAGCTCTTCCTCCGGCATATTAATTTGATTTTTCTGAGCTAATGTCTTCACAATCTGCTGAAATTCTTTCTTACTTGGACCTCCAAAATAGATTGTCACTCCAAATCTTGCCACCAGTGATAATTTTTCCTGAACAGTATCGTTCGTATGCAATTCCTCATCTCGGTCAGACTTATCGCGAAATGTTTCCCTCACAAGATGCCGCCTGTTTGAAGTCGCATAGATTAAAATGTTATCCGGTTTCTTTTCCAATCCGCCCTCAATCACTGCTTTGAGATATTTATATTCAATTTCAAACTCCTCAAAAGACAGATCGTCCATATAGATAATGAACTTATAGTTTCTGTTTTTTATCTGAGCAATCACATCGTTTAAATCCTGAAACTGATGTTTATACACCTCAATCATTCGAAGTCCCTGATCATAATACTGATTCAATATTGCCTTGATTGAAGTAGACTTTCCTGTTCCTGCATCTCCGAACAGCAGGCAGTTATTCGCCTTTTTCCCTTTCACAAATGCCTCTGTATTCTCAATCAGTTTCTTTTTTGCAATTTCATATCCCACAAGGTCATCCAGATGTACATGGGCAATCTTCGTGATCGGGACAATATCTGCCCCAACTTCTGTATGCTCGATACGAAATGCCTTGTGCAGCCCAAACTTACCCACTCCGAATTCTTTATAAAACTGTGTCATCGTACATTTGAATTCCTCTGCATTCTCACATGTTCCAAGCTTTTCGCTCAGCTCACAGATACGGTCTCGGATTCTTTTATTGAATACCTTCCCATGTCCTTTGACATTCTCATAATGCATCAGTACAGAAAGGCAGTTCACCCCCAGCGCCTTCTCTAAAATAGTAAAATCATATGCAAACAGCTCTCGGAAAATCTCAAAATCATGCAGCGTGATCGTGTTGATGCTTCCCTCAATTTCGCCTACAATCTCACACTCTGTACTGTATGCATTCTCGTCATTTACCAAAAGAAATGTCAGGTAATTATGCCAAAGGTTTCCTTCAAACCCATATCCCGCTGCCAACTCCAGCAGTTCATTCACACATTCAAATAAAAGTCCTGCCATATCTTCTTTATTGTAATAGTCGCTGTCACAATTTTCCATTAAAAATGTCATATCACGCAAAAGCTCTTCATGTTCCATATGTTTGTACAGCATCAGTTCCTTTGTTCTCATTTTATACGCCTTCTTTCGATGAATAATTTCCTAAAATTTTCAAGCTTTTAGACTCCTCGCGCAACCCCCGGATCGCATTTTTCACAGCCCCATCTGCCATATTTCCTTCAAAATCCACAAAGAACCGATATTCCCAGGTACGTCCTTCCACCGGTCTTGACTCAATCTTTGTCATGCTCAGATTATTATAAATAAAATGAGATAACAGATGATACAGCGTTCCGCTTTCATGTGACACTTCAAAGCAAATACTGATCTTCGATGCATCCTTCAAAAAAATCTTTTGGTTTGTCACGATAATAAAACGCGTGGAATTATTATCATTATGATTGATCTTCTCCTCCAAAATTTCCAATCCATACAGACGCGCTGCATATTCGCTGCAAATTGCAGCCTTTCTCTGATCTTGATCTTCCAATACTTTTTTTGCGGCAACAGCAGTATTTACCACGCTGATCTGCTGCCAGTCTCTGTGTGCGTCCAAAAATTTTGCACTCTGCATCAATGCCTGTGGATGAGAATATACACGTTCAATCTGGTCTAATGTCGTTCCCTTCACTCCTGATAGTGTATGATTGATTGGGAGAACCACTTCTCCTACGATATAATTTTCAAATTCCACAAGCAGATCATACACCTCATTGACTGCACCCGCAGAAGAGTTCTCAATCGGAAGTACCGCAAAGTCGGCCGATCCCTCTTCGATTGCCTCCATCGCATCTCGAAAAGTCTGCACATGAAAACTATTGGTATCTTTTCCAAAATACATCTCCATCGCCGCCTGGCTATATGCTCCTTCCGTTCCCTGAAAGACAATTCTCGAATTCTCCCAATCTAATTTGTCCACGCCGATAAACGGCAGTCTTCCTAGCGCCCCCCGTTTTGTCAAAAGCTGATACTGCAGCTTGCGGCTTAAAGACATCAATTGTTCAAACAGTTCCTGCACTCCTTTTTTGTGAAACTCCTCCGTCACCTTTGCGGCAACTGCTGCCAGTTTTTCCCGCTCCCTTTGCTTGTCAAACACTTTATTGCCCGCACTGATCTTGATGTCTCCAATCTCCATACAGACATCCATTCTCTTTTTATATAATTCGATGATCTCATTATCAATTCCATCTAACTGTGCTCTTAACTCTTCTAAAGTCGCCATCCTTCTCTCCTCCTGCCCAAATTAAAAATTATTATAATACATTTTTCAGACAAAATCTATATTTGATAAATATAAGAGTTGAAAAAAAAATCTGTTTATTATATGATAATAAAAATAGATTTTCAAATAGGAGGATATTTTATATGAACGCAACAGAATGTATGAAAGGGCGAAGAAGTATTCGTAAGTACAAGAAAGGCTGTATTGACCATTCATTATTGGAATCTATTATCTCTACAGCATCTTATTCTCCTTCCTGGAAAAACACTCAGATTACTCGTTACATCGCAATTGAAGACACTTCTATTCTCAATAAAATTGCCGATGAATTCACCCCAGACTATAATTCGAATATTATCAGACAAGTTTCAACATTAATTGCTGTAACTTTTATCAAAGGGCGCTGCGGTTATGAGCGAGATGGTTCTTTTTCAACCAAAAAGGAAGACCGTTGGCAGATGTTCGATGTCGGTGCTGCCTGCCAGACATTTTGTCTTGCTGCACATGAAGCCGGTCTTGGCACTGTAATCATGGGAATCTGGGACGAAGATGCAATCACAGAATTGTTGGACATCCCGGAAGGACAGGAACTGGCTGCCTTGATTGCCATCGGTTATCCTGATGTTGCTCCCGAAGCTCCAAAGCGAAAATCTGTACAAGATTTATTAACTTATCGATAAACTAGGAGGTTACCATGAGACACTTAATGAGTCCATTAGACTTTACAGTCGAAGAATTAGATGAAATTTTGGATTTGGCAGACGATATTGAAGCCAATCCTGAAAAATATGCACACGCCTGCGACGGCAAAAAGCTTGCAACTTTATTCTACGAACCGAGCACTCGAACAAGACTTAGTCACGAAGCCGCAATGTTAAATTTGGGGGGAAGTATTTTAGGATTTTCTTCCGCGGATTCCAGTTCCGCCGCCAAGGGGGAGAGCGTATCTGACACAATCCGCATGATTTCCTGCTATGCAGACATCTGTGCGATGAGACATCCAAAGGAAGGTGCGCCTATGGTTGCCTGCAGACATTCTTCTATCCCTGTCATCAATGCCGGTGACGGCGGACATCAACATCCGACACAGACTTTAACCGATCTTTTGACAATCCGTTCTTTAAAAGGCAGACTTGACAATCTCACAATCGGTCTTTGCGGTGATTTGAAATTCGGACGTACGGTTCACTCTCTCATTCACGCACTGGTACGTTACCCGAATATCAAATTTGTTTTGATTTCACCGGAAGAGCTGCGTCTGCCAAGTTATATCCGCAAAGATGTGCTAGACAAACAAAACGTGCCTTACAAAGAGGTGGTTCGTATGGAAGAAGCGCTTCCGGAACTGGACCTGCTCTACATGACAAGGGTGCAAAAAGAACGTTTCTTTAACGAAGATGATTACGTTCGTATGAAAGATTTTTATATATTGGATGCGAAAAAGATGGAACTTGCACCAAAGGATATGCTTGTGCTTCATCCACTTCCACGTGTCAACGAGATTTCTGTCGAAGTAGACAAAGACCCACGTGCCGCTTATTTTAAACAGGTACAATACGGTGTGTATGTACGTATGGCACTCATACTCACTTTGCTGGAGATCAAAGTTTCATAATAATAATTAACCATAGAGAGAAAGGAAATATATCATGGTAAAAAATACATTGAATGTCAGTGGTATTTCCGAAGGCTTTGTACTTGACCATATTCAGGCCGGAAAAAGCATGGACATCTATCGCTATTTGAGACTGGATAAATTAGATTGCTGCGTTGCAATCATCAAAAATGCAAAAAGCAATAAGATGGGGAAAAAAGACATTATGAAAATCGAATGCCCAATCGACGTAATCGATTTGGATATCCTCGGCTTTATTGATCACAATATCACAATCAACATCATTCAGGATGAAAAAATTGTTGAGAAAAAACGTTTGAAACTTCCAAAAGAAATCACAAACGTAATCAAATGCAAAAATCCTCGCTGCATCACTTCTATTGAGCAGGAACTGGATCACGTGTTCGTGTTGACCGATCCTGAAAACGAAGTATACCGCTGCAAATATTGTGAAGAAAAGTATAGCAGATAATAAAGACAAGCATTATTTAAGGACTGGATGGCTAATTTGCCACCCAGTCCTTTGCTAAAAAATATTTTACATATTCGCTAAATTTTCTTTTTCCCCACAGTCCCCTCCTCTGTATAAACTACACACATTTTCAATCTCTGTTTCCGGCAATTGTTTTCCATGTTCTAACACTTTTCTGAAAAAATAATTCTTGAAAATCAATCGGTTGAAAACACCTTCTCTAATCATGTTGCGGTAGAAAGCAGGCATTTTCGGTACTTTTCCAACTTTAATCAATCCTGCTGCAACAACAAAAACTGTGACAATTGTTAAAAAAATCATGAAATACGTTGTCATAAAAAACGCCCCTTTCTGTTTACTTCTATTGTTATCTTTATCCTACTCCTTTCAAATTTATCAGTCAATAGTTTGTTTAAATTTAATATTTCTGATTATAGTATATGTAGCAACTTTTAATAGCAAAAAGACAATCACTTCAAAGCGATTGTCTCATAAATTCTAAAAATATATCGTGTAAAAGCAAAACGATAAGCCGGGTTATGTCGTTGAACGGTCATCTATCTAGCCTTACTGTCGCCAGTAAGATCAAGCAACCTACCTAAAACGTGACGGGCCGCCACATCGTTTTCGTTCGGTCTTGCTTCGAATGGGGTTTACATATGCCCCCTTTGTTACCAAAGGGGCGGTAGTCTCTTACACTGCCCTTCCACCCTTACCCAGAGTCAATCTGGGCGGTACATTTCTGTTGCACTAGCCTTGGAGTCGCCTCCACCGGACGTTATCCGGCATCCTGCCCTATGAAGCCCGGACTTTCCTCACCTGCGGTCTTTCGACACTTGCAGCTGCGACCGTCTGTCTTACTTTTACACCTCTGTGATTTTATCATTTTCTTCAAAACTTGTAAAGTACTTTTATCCCCCGATTACATCATCCAAAAGATTTCCGCCGTCCGCCGCTGTCGTTGCAAGTGTATCACAGCGCTCATTCTGCGGATGTCCATCATGTCCTTTTACCCAAATAAACGTAATCTGATGCGGTTCTTTCGCCTTCAATAATCGTTTCCACAAATCCACATTTTTGACCGGTTCGTTTTTTCCGCGTTTCCAGCCTTTTTTCAGCCAGCCATCAATCCAGTGCTGATTAAATGCATCGACCACATATTTTGAATCCGAATATAACTCAATCTCACAGGGACGGTTCAGCGCCTCCAGCCCTGCGATCACCGCCATCAATTCCATACGGTTGTTCGTCGTCTTCTTATATCCGCAGGACAACTCTTTTGTATGAAGCTGCCCTTTTGAATCTATAAATTCCAACACAGTGCCGTATCCTCCCGGTCCATCCGGGTTTCCTCGTGCCGCACCATCTGTATAAATCTTTACTTTCATATCGCTCTCACTTTCTCTACAAACTCCATATTCCGGTATTTACAAAATTCTCTGCCGTCTTCTCAGCCTCTTTGATAATTTCCCCGTCATATCCGATAATCCCAAGCAGCTTAATAGCATTTCTGGATACCGCTCTTCCTCTGTACAACATGTAATTAAACAAAATATCATTTTCTTTTACCTCTTCCTGAAAATGATAATTACTATAAAACTCTTCCAAAAGATGTGTCAACTCAATATCATGTGTTGCCGCAAAACACATTACATGCACTTTTGCCAGACTCTTTAAAATCTGAGCCGATGCTGAAATACGCTCAATCGTATTCGTTCCCCGAAGCACCTCATCCACAAAACATAAGAGCGGCGTCTTCTCCTCTACGCGGTTCAAGATTCTTTTTAAAGATTTGATTTCCACAATGTAGTAGCTCTCATTCCCCTGAAGATTATCTTTGAGCGCCATAGATGAATAAATATGAAAATAGCAGGCGCGATACTGTCTTGCCGGGCAGGTGTGGATCGTCTGTGCAAAAACCGCACTGATTGCCACCGTCTTTAAAAATGTTGATTTCCCAGATGCATTGGAGCCCGTCACCAACACGCCTCGTTCTTCTTTGATCGTATTTGCAACCGGATTCTCAAGCATAGGATGATACATGTCTTCACTTTCTAAAAATGCCTTTTCCTGCTTCACAAGTTCCGGCACAGAATAATATGACAATGACTCCCGATAAGAGGCGATTGCAATCATACTGTCCAAAAGTCCAAGATTTTCCATCATACACTCAATCGCATCCAAATTTTTTTGAAACTCTTCCAGCATCGAATTGAATTTAATTAAATCCACATGAAACAGCATACGGAAATAATCCATGATGGATTCTGTAAGAGATGCTCCCATATGCCGTCCGGACACCACCAAAGAGGAACCCTTTTTGAACTTGCCAAACTGTTTCTTTGCTTTGATAATCTCCTGCACATATTGTTCCACTTCAGGAATATCAACATGTTCAAACTGATCGCTGATATCAAGCAGTTTCATGATATAAGAAAATGTACTGATATACGCCTCGATTTCTTTCTTCTCTCTATAATAACTGTTGATATTTACACCCATCACCACAAGTAACGCAATCACTCCGGCAGTGATGTTGAAAATTGCCAAAACAATGGCGGCAAAAATCCCTCCAATCGCCAGATAGTGCGGTGTGTTGCTTTTCTTTTTCACTTCAGATAAACGGTAAATATAATCACTGACCGGAGCTTTTAATAATTTCCCAATTTCATAGAATTTAGTCTGAAAAACTCTGCGCTCTTTTTCATGCTCTGCAAAATAAGTAATCAGACGCTCTCGCTCTCTCAGCACAGATTCCTCCGTTTGTGGTCTCCTCAAAAGATCATACAAATAGTCCTCGCCAATATTGGAATAAGTATGATTTAACTTTAAGAATACATCATCCATCTCCAGATCATTCCATGTGATATCATCGATAAACGCCCCTTTGGCACATCTTCTCTCCTGTCGATTCTTGTAATAATGTGAAATCCATTCAAATTCCTCATATGTATATTCTTTTGGATGTCCACTGCCCCACTCTTCTTTCAGCATTGCCTGTATATATCCCATTCGATTTTTACGGCTTACCATGTTCACCACCCAAATGCCGGCAAGAACAGCAAACAATCCTGCTACGACTATGATATCTTGAGACATATTTTCTCTCCTTCTTTTGTGATCGGATAAATCCGCTCTCGATACTCCTTTGTCTCCTCCTGATGCATCAGTTTTTCACAAACTGTATAGTCCCCCCAGCAATGCATCGGAATCAATGCTTTTGCATCCACCCGTTTTGCAAATCCATCTATTCCATAATAATACTGCTCGCCAAGCCTTGGATCTACAGGCACAAATGCTACATCAATCGGTGTGTCCTTCAATTTTTCAATTTCCTTCAGATACGCCGTCTTCATATGTTCATTATACGCATCCGGCTCTCCTTCCCAATGCCACCAATTCAGATCTCCTGCATGGTAAATTATTCTTCCTTCGCACTCCACCAAAAAAGCAACACCTGCATCTGTTGACTTCAAAGTCTGAATCCGCACCTTTCCCAGTTCAAGCTCCTGATGGATTCTCAAAAAAGAGACCTGAGCTTCGATTTGCTTTTCTTCCAAAATTTTTTTCGCTGACCTTCGAATATCCGAAGACAGAACATAGTGCACATCCGGATATTGTTCTCTCAATTCAAAAATTTCTTCTACATAATGATCATGATGGACATGGCTTGCAAATACAACTATACTTTTTTTCGGATCAAACTTTGGTATCTCCCCTTTGTAATAATCAAACAGAAAAATATGGTTTTCCAGTTCCACCGCAAACCCACTGTGTGAAATATATGTGATTTTCATTTACTCCTCCTCATCTGTCAAAAGCTCTATACAGTCACCCTCTGAAATCTCCCCGCCTTGAATTACAACTGCAAACACACCTTCTCTTGGCATGATGCAGTCTCCCATCGTCTGAAAAATCCTGCACCCGTGATGACATTCCTTTCCTATCTGCGTCATCTCAAGAATCACATCGTTGCAGCGAAATCTTGTTCCAATCGGAAGGGTTTTTAAATCAAATCCCTCTACGACAAGATTCTCTCCAAACGCACCGAATTCTATCTGTGCCCCTCTTTGCCGAAACGCTTCTATCTGCTCATAAGACAACAGACTCACCTGTCTATGCCAGTTGCCTGCATGCGCATCTCCTTTCAGACCAGAATCCGCAACCAGCTTTGCCTTATGTACATTTTGCTTTTCTGTTCCTTTCTTTTCACTGATACAAACAGCTCTCACAACTCCCATAAATCTCTATACTCCTTTTCCAAATCCACAATTCGGATACGTACAGATATCGCAGCCAAGACATAATCCTCCTGCTCCCATCTTTGCCAAATCCTTCTTCGTAACCGGTACATCTGCAAGTATCCGTGGAAGAAGCAAATCAAAAATGGTCGCTTTCGCATACATCACGCATCCCGGCAGTCCCATAACCGGTGTTCCATCCGAAAAACAGCCAAGCAGGAACATCGCCCCCGGAAGAACCGGAGCCCCGTAGGAAATAATCTGCGCTCCACTTTCTTTAATTGCACTCGGTGTCATATCATCCGGATCGACACTCATTCCTCCGGTACAAAGTACCATATCTACTCCTTTGCCTTTTATCTCCCGAATTGCTTCTACAATCTTTTCTTTTTTATCCGGTACGGTTTTATGAACCAACACTTCCACATCATATGCTTTCAGTTTTTCTCGAATAACCGGAGTAAATGTGTCCTGTATCCGCCCATAGTACACTTCATTTCCAGTCGTCACCACTCCGGCTGTTTTTCGCTTATATGGTAAAATTCGAAATAATGGCTCTTTTCCACCGATTTCTTTAACTTGCTTCATCTTCTCTTCCGAAATGACCAGCGGAATCACTCTTGTCCCAACCAGTTTGTCCCCGACATTCACCGGCTGGTTATGATGTCTGGATGCAATCATGATATCTTCCAACTCATTGATGGCACAAAGCTTTTCCAAATCAATTTGAAAAAGTCCTCTCTGTGTTGCCGACAACTCAATCTTTCCTTCTTTTACCGGACTCCGCTTCATATATGCGCTTTCGCATACAGATGCCAGAATCTCTGCCGCCTCATTCTCGTGCAGCATTCCCTCTTCTTTCTCCCACACATAAAGATGGTCTTTTCCAATAGATAACAGTTTGGGAATATCTTCTTCCCGCACAATATGTCCTTTTCGAAATGCAGTATCTTTAATCTGATCTTTTACAATAATTGTAATATCATGACAAATCACATGACCTACCGCATCTTTTGTCTCAATCTTTTTCATCTTTTACGCTTCCTTTGGAGCTGCGCACTCTTTCGCAATTCCCTGTAAAATCTCTACGCCGTGTATCAGTTCAGGCAAAATATATTCCAGTGATTCTTTCAGCGATTTCGGACTTCCCGGAAAGTTTACGATCAATGTCTGTTTGCGGATTCCAGCCGCAGCCCTTGACAGCATTGCCCGTTTTGTAAACTGCATACTGTAGGCACGCATTGCCTCCGGTATTCCAGGCACCTGTCGCTCTACAATATCCAACGTTGCCTCAGGTGTTACGTCGCTTTCTGAAAATCCAGTTCCACCTGTCGTGATGATTAAGTCGACAATATTACTGTCTGCCAGCCGTTTCATCACTTCTCCCAAAATCCTGCGGTCATCCGGAAGCACCTTCATCACCTTTACTTCAAATCCTGCATTTTCTACGACTTTTTTAATATATGGTCCGCTTTTGTCTTCTCTTTCCCCTTTGTATCCTAAAGTACTTGCTGTTATAATTGCAACTCTCATATTATTTTCCCTCCTAAAATGTCCGCTTTTTCCGCCTTTTTTTTCTTCCAAATGTATCTCTGACAATTCCATGGTACGATCAATTGCCTTGCACATATCATAAATCGTCAACAACGTGACACTGACTCCTGTCAGCGCTTCCATCTCAACTCCGGTCTTCCCCTCTACTTTCACAGTACATCTTGCCAGAATTTCCAACGTATCTTCTGAAATCTCGTAGGCAATCCCACATTTGCTGATCAGAAGTGTATGGCACATTGGAATCAGATTCGCCGTCTGCTTGACCGCCATGATTCCCGCCACACGTGCCACCCCAAGCACATCTCCCTTTTTGGAAGTACCCTTTTTAACCGCCTCCATCACCTTTGCATTGACACGGATCTTTCCAGACGCCACCGCGACTCTTGATGTCACCTCTTTTTCTGAGACATCTACCATCACTGCATTTCCTTTTTCATCAAAATGTGTCAGCTTTTCACGCATCTTTTGTCTCCCTACCTCATATCCTCTAGTAATTGATAAACATCTTCCTCTTTTGTCGCCCAGCTTGTGCAAAGACGAATCACGCTGGATGTCGCATCGTATCGCTGCTGATATGTATATGCATATTTTTCTTTCAGCTGTTCCAATTTTTCATCAGACACAATCACGAACTGCTGGTTGGTTACACTGTCGATGAAAAATGAATATCCGGCTTCCTCAAGTCCTTTTTTCAGGATCATTGCCATTCGGATTGCATGCCCTGCGATTTCAAAATACAAGCCATCTTTTAAAAGTTCTAAAAACTGGATTCCCAGCAATCTTCCCTTTGCAAGCATACCACCCTTCTGCTTGATCAGATATCTAAAATCTTCCTGAAGCGCTTTATTGCAGATAACAACCGCTTCTCCGAACAATGCTCCCACTTTCGTTCCTCCGATGTAAAACACATCACAATTCTCTGCCAATACTTCCAATGTCAGATCATTTCCTTCTGCCATCAGCCCATATCCAAGTCTTGCACCGTCTAAAAACAAATACAGCCCACATTCATTGCATGCATTTCGTATTGCTTCCAGTTCCGTCTTGCTGTACATCGTTCCAAGTTCTGTCGGGTTTGAAATATACACAAGCTTTGGCTGTGTCATATGTTCATGTGAACTGTCGGACCAGTGCTGTGTATATACTTCTTTAATCTGTTCCGCATCAATCTTTCCATCTTTCCCCGAAACTGTCATTACCTTGTGCCCACATGCCTCAATAGCTCCTGTCTCATGCACATTGATATGACCTTCTTCCACACAAAGCACTGCCTGATACGGGCGAAGAATTGATGAAATTACCGTCAGATTTGCCTGTGTGCCTCCCACAAGAAAATGCACTGCTGCATCTTCCCTTTTACACAAATTCTTGATTACTTTTGCTGCCTTTTCGCAATATGGATCTTCACCATATCCCGGTGTCTGCTCCATATTAGTTTTTACAAGTGTCTCTAAAATACGAGGGTGTGCTCCCTCATTATAATCACAATTAAAACGAATCATCTTTTTCATCCTCCTGTTTTTATAGTATAACACACTTAAAGACGGGAGAAAACTTTTTTCCCCCGTCTTTAAGTGTGTTTTTTTACTTTTATTGCTGCAAACGTCAAGAGCTTTATCTCAAATGATAATACAAACCATTCCCCCATTGCTGTCATTGACAATTTTCTGCATTGTATCCTGCAATTTCGACTGGCTCTCATCGTTGATTGCGATAAGCTTATTACGCATGCCATCCGTCACAAGCTCTTCAATGGATTTTCCGAAAATGTTAGTGCCCCACACACCTTCTTCTGTTGCACTTGCATCTTTGATATAATTGACTAAATCATTTGCCTGCTGCTCACTGCCTACAATCGGTGCAATCTCCGTCTCTATATTTGCCCGGATCATATGAATCGACGGTGCTTCGGAATGAATTTTCACACCATATTTATTCCCCTGCTTGATAATAACCGGTTCCTCCAATTGGATTTCTTCTTTTCTCGGGCTCACCACGCCATAACCCTTCATTTTTACCGATTCCATCGCATCTTTTACGCCTTCATATTCTTTGCGAAGAGCCGCCATCTCCTTCATCGTACGGATCAGTTCGTATTCTCCTTCAATCGACGTTCCAGTCAGCTCACTTAACATCTCATAGTAATAATTATCCGCCACCTGAATCCGTACTTTTACACACCCGGTATCCAATGCCACATCATCTACCTTCATCTCTTTTATGTACATGCTGTCTGGTTTTGCAATTCCTCTTACCGCATCTTTGATTTCCGAAAAATCTTTCATCATCTCTTTTATATGCCAAAGCAGATCCGCTTTGATCTTATGTTCCCGAGACAACATCTCCACCCACTTTGGAATATAAAACTCCACTTCCGAAATAGGAAATTCAAACAGTACATTTTCCATGATCCGGTGAATATCCTCCTCCCGCAGTTGTTCACAGTTAAGCGCCATCGCCGTAACCCCATGCTTTTGCCTTATACTTTCCGCCGCCTGCTTTGCCTCTTCCCCATATGGTCTTTTTGAATTTACAAGTACGACAAACGGTTTCCCGATAGATTGCAGTTCCCGGATTGTCTTATCTTCTGCCTCGATATAATTTTCTCTCTTAAGATCACAGATTGTTCCGTCTGTTGTGATTACGATTCCAATCGTGGCATGATCATGAATCACTTTCTGCGTTCCAATGCTTGCTGCTTTTGTAAATGGAATCTCATAGTCAAACCACGGTGTCTTTACCTGGCGTTCTTCCTCATTCTCTGTGTGTCCCGCCGCACCTTTCACCATATAGCCGACACAGTCTATCAGGCGTACTTTTACTGTCACATCATCCATGAGTGAAATTTCCGCTGCCTCTTTCGGTACAAATTTCGGTTCCGTCGTCATGATTGTTTTCCCGGATGCAGACTGAGGCAACTCATCTTTTGTCCGCTGTCTGCTATGTTCATCCTCTATCTTTGGCAAAACTAACAAGTCCATAAATCGTTTGATAAAAGTAGATTTTCCGGTTCTTACCGGCCCCACCACCCCAAGATAAATTTCTCCGTTGGTTCTCGCCTGTATATCTTTATAAACATCGAATACTTCCATATGATCCCTCCTGCTATTCACTTGTACAGTGTATGCAGCCAATCGGTTTGATATGTACTATATTCTCTTGTTTTTAATTCCTTTTACTCCCACGGTAAGTCACTATGTTCAATTTTTCCATCTCTTAACATCAATTCGTTAACTGCCTTTGCGGCATCTTTTCCTTCAAAAAGCACTTGATTTACCTGCTCAATGATCGGCATGGACACCTCATATTTTTCTGCAAGTTTCATTGCTGCCTTCGCAGAATAAACACCTTCCACGACCATCTTTACTTCGTCCATTGCTTCCTGCATCGTCTTTCCCTGTCCAATCAGGTATCCGGCTTTTCGGTTTCGACTGTGTACGCTTGCACAGGTCACGATCAAATCTCCAATTCCGGTAAGTCCGGTAAAGCTTTCCATCTTACCGCCCATCTGGATACCCAGTCTTCCAATCTCCGCAATTCCACGAGTGATAAGCGCCGCCTTTGTATTGTCACCGTATCCGAGACCATCCGCAATTCCAGCCGCGAGTGCAATGACATTTTTCAGTGCTCCACCTACCTCTATTCCGAGAATATCCGGGCTTGTATACACACGGAATGTTTCGTTCATAAACATCTTCTGAAGATATTCAGCCGTCTCTTTTGTCTTCGCGCCTACAACACATGTTGTCGGAAGTCCTCTGCCCACTTCCTCTGCATGACTCGGTCCTGATAACACAGCTACATCCACCATCGGAAGTTCTTCCTCAATCTGTTCCGAAAGGGTCTTAAGCGTCGTCTCCTCAATTCCTTTTGCCACATTGATAAGCTTTTGATGTTTAACCACATACGGCTTCATATTTCTCGCTGTGCTTCGGATAAACGGTGAAGGTACTGCAAGGACAACAAAATCCTTCTCTGCAACGGCTTCTTCCATACTGTTTGTAATCCTCAAATCTTCCGGAATCTTCACCCCCGGCAATTTGCTCTTGTGTTCTCTTTCTTTTTTTAATTCCTCTACCTCGTCATTGTTGATTGACCACAAAGTAACCTCATGCCCATTTTTATACAGTAATAACGCCAACGCTGTTCCCCAGCTTCCGGCTCCCATGATGCCTGCTTTTGCCATGCCATATCCTCCTGCCTCTATTTCGTTTTCCTGTCTGCTCCAAATTTATTTTCCGTCCCGTTCAAAAGACGCTTGATGTTTGCACGATGTCTGTAAAATGCCATCAGCATCAAAACAAACGCAATCATATACATTTCATATAATTCTGGCTGTGTCAGAGAAAATCCTCCCATCTGACCATACACAATCACTTCAGCCAAAAACAATACCACTAGAATAAGTGACCCCAACGAAACGTATCGGGTCACTGCCACAACCAAAATAAATACAATAGCCGCAATCAGCATCATAATCGGATTCGTAGCAAGAATCAATCCTGCTGTCGCCGCAATTCCTTTTCCTCCTTTGAATTTTAAATAAAAGGGAAAATTGTGTCCAAGTACTGCGCCCATCCCGGCATACATTGCAAGCAGACTGATATTATCATGTGTAGAGCCGTACAGCCAGTACACAACTGCAACTGCTGCAACACATTTCAGGCAATCGCCCAAAAAGGTGATTGCCCCCGCGGTCCATCCTAACGTTCTGAGAGCGTTTGTCGTCCCGGCATTGCCGCTTCCATGTTGTCTGATGTCAATGTGTTTTAATTTTCCATAAAAGTACCCTGTCTGAAACAAGCCAAACAGATATCCGATTACAACACAAATCAAACGTTCCATACTACTAATGCTCCTTTTCCTTTCGCTCGCGGATGAAAAATTTCAGTGAAGTTCCCTTAAAGCCAAACGCTTCTCTAATCTTATTCTCCAAATATCTTGTATATGAAAAGTGCATCAATTCCTTATCATTCACAAAGATAACAAATGTCGGCGGTTTTACCGCTACCTGTGTAATATAGTACAATTTCAAACGCTTTCCTTTATCCGACGGCGGCTGCTGCATCGCAACTGCCTCTGCCATGATCTCGTTGAGAACACCTGTAGCCACACGAAGTGTCTGATTCTCCATCACGACATCAATCATCTCATAAAGCTTGTTCAGGCGCTGTCCTGTCGCTGCAGACACATACATAATCTCTGCATATGGCATATACGCCAATGTCTGACGAATCTTTTTCTCATACTCGTACATTGTCTTATCATGTTTCTCAATCGCATCCCATTTATTGACAACAATGATAATTCCTTTTCCTCTTTCATGGGCAATTCCGGCGATCTTTGCATCCTGCTCTGTGATTCCTTCTACCGCATCGATCACCATTAAGACAACGTCGGCACGTTCCACCGCTGTCACAGTACGAATGATACTATAACGCTCCAGCTCTTCTTTAATCTTATTCTTTCTTCGCAGACCTGCTGTATCAATAAACACATATTCTTTTCCATGATATTTGATTGCAGTATCAATTGCATCACGTGTCGTGCCTGCAACATCGGATACAATCACACGGTTCTCACCAAGCAATTTATTGACAATAGAAGATTTTCCAACATTTGGTTTACCCACAATTGCAATTCTTGGTCTTTCATCCTCTTCTTCCGTCGCATTTCCCTCCGGGAAGAATTTCACTACTTCATCAAGCATATCACCGATACCAAGTCTGGATGCTGCCGAAATCGGGATTGGGTCACCGATTCCTAAATTATAAAATTCGTACACATCCGGCATAAGCTTCTGGAAGCTGTCCACTTTATTGACAACAAGCACAACCGGCTTTCCGGAGCGTCTTAGCATATCTGCAACCTTGGAATCTGCATCTACAAGTCCCTGTCTTACATCTGTAATAAAAACAATGACATCAGCCGTATCAATGGCAATCTGAGCCTGTTCTCTCATCTGCGATAAAATAATATCTTTGCTATCCGGTTCGATTCCTCCGGTATCAATCATTGTAAATTCTTTATCCAGCCATGTTACTTCTGCATAGATTCTATCTCTTGTCACACCCGGCGTATCTTTTACGATGGAAATCATCTCTCCCGCCAGTGCATTAAATAATGTCGACTTCCCTACATTCGGTCTTCCGACGATTGCTACAATTGGTTTACTCATATTTTTTCTCCTATTAATTACTATTTATACTAATTCTAATCTCTATCATACTAAATTTTTCAAAAAAAAGCAATTTCCACATGAAATTCTTGAAGCAAATGATTTTTTTTGCTAATATGGGTATGTTAAAAGAATTTATTTTTATGGAGGCCCCTATGGCAAATATCACATTATTAGAAAAAGCACTTCCAATTGCTCCTCTTAAAATAGCCGCATTGGATAGTTGCAAAGAACTTGGTCAAAAAGTAAATGACTACATCGTTTCCTTTCGCCAGAATGCAGTTGAAAAATGGCCGGATTCCGCTTCAATTGCAAATTACCGTCTGGAGAACTATTTAGTTGACAGCGCGTGCCCTCGTTTTGGTTCAGGTGAAGCAAAAGGTATGCTTCGCGAATCCATCCGCGGCACAGACTTATTCATCATGGTAGATGTATGTAACTACAGCCTTACATACTCTGTAAACGGACATAAAAACCACATGTCACCAGATGACCATTATCAGGATTTAAAACGTATTATCTCGGCTGCTACCGGAAAAGCACGCCGCATCAACGTTATTATGCCATTTTTGTATGAAAGTCGTCAACACAAACGGACAAAGAGAGAGTCTCTTGACTGTGCATTTGCATTAGAAGAACTTACAGCAATGGGTGTATCGAATATCATCACATTTGATGCGCACGACCCACGTGTACAAAATGCAATTCCGCTCAAAGGATTCGATAACTTTACACCGCCATATCAGTTTATGAAAGCTTTGCTCCGCGCAGAGCCTGATTTGAAAGTGGACAAGGATCACCTGATGATCATCAGTCCGGATGAAGGCGCTATGCACCGTGCCGTTTATTTTTCAAACGTTTTAGGCGTAGATATGGGTATGTTCTACAAACGTCGCGACTACTCTACAATTGTAAATGGAAAAAATCCAATCGTGGCACATGAATTTTTAGGTGATGATCTTGCCGGAAAGAATGCAATCATTATCGATGATATGATTTCCTCCGGAGAAAGTATGTTGGATGTTGCAAAACAGATTAAAGAACGCGGCGCTAACCGTGTATTTGTCTGCACAACCTTTGGATTATTTACAGATGGCTTTGCAAAATTTGACGATTATTATGAAAAAGGCTACATCGATCGTGTCATCACAACGAACTTGACATACCTTCCATCCGAATTATATGAAAAACCATATTTTGTTATGGCAGACATGAGCAAATTCCTTGCACTTATCATTGATTCTTTGAATCATGACATTACCATTGGTTCTGTCATGAATCCAACCGATAAGATTCATAAATTGCTTGAAAAACATCAGAAAAATCAACGATAATTAAGCAAAAAGCTTGTAAGTACCTCAAACATACTTACAAGCTTTTTTATTGTTTATAAAACTGTGAATAACGCACTCCATTTTCCAGCGAGATTCCTCTTGCTTCTGCAAGCTCACTCACTGTCACCAGCTGATATCCTTGTTCAATCAGTTTTGGGATTAACTCAAATGCCGCATTTACGGAAAAGTCATGTATATCATGAAGCAAAATCACATCTCCATCACTGACCGTCTCAAGGACGTAATCTCTAATCAATGCCGCATCCTTTTTCTTCCAGTCAAGCGTATCTAAAGACCACATGATGACCGGCTTTCCTGCCAAACTCTTCACCTTGTCGTTATAAGAGCCAAACGGCGGACGCAACAGACTTGCTCCATGTCCCACCGCTGCCGCAATCGCTGCATCTGTAGACTGAATCTCTTCTTTGACACTTGCATCATCTAGTTTGACGAGATTTTTATGATTCGTCGTATGATTACCAATTTCGCACCCAATCTCTTCCATTCGCTTAATGGTATCCGGATACTTCGCCGCATTCGTTCCCACCATAAAGAAAGTAGCCCTTGCACCATACTCCTCCAATTTATCCAAAAGAGAATCCGTGTATTTTCCCGGTCCATCATCAAATGTCAACGCAACCATCGGTTTCTCCGGATCCACCTTGCTCGCCTTTGACTGTAATTTCCCATCTTCGCCAAATACGCAGTCCAACTGAAATACTCTCTGCTTTCCTGTCAGCATCTTTCCTTCTTTGTCAAAGTAATAAGTATCTTCCCCTATCTTTTGCCAGCCAACACTCATCTTCCCATCTTCCTGAAAATAGTAAGTACCTTCCTTTGTCTCTTTCCAACCAGTACTCATCTCTCCAGTCTCATCGAAAAAATAGCGGAAATTATCGATATCTTTCCATCCTGTTACCATCTCTCCAGTCTCATCTATGTAATATGTCTTCTCTTTTGAAAGAACAAATTCTGATGCCGCATAGGTACCGTCCCACTTTTTAAATTTTTTATCTTCCCAAGTCCCGTATTTATTCTTAACTTGGCAAGTGCCGTTTTTCACCTGAACCTTTAGCTTTTTTCTCCATTTCTTATCTATTTTTTTCTTCAAATCTTTTTCAAAAGAAATGGTAATTGGATACTCTCCTTCTTTTGTCTGATCAATCTCATATGTTAGCCGATATCCTTTCCCCGCATTCAAATCCTTCACAAAATCTTTCACAGTATATCCTTTTTCCAGTTCTTTCTCACTGTATTTTTCGTCCTTACAAGAAGCGGCAGCCTGAATCTGCGGAATCTCCTCATCTTGAAGAATTGACACATTTTTCACTTTTAAAATCACTTCCGGAATCGTTCTCTTTGCGATTCTAAAAATCAGTCCCCCTAACAAGATAAGCAATATTGTAACCAATACAATCCCAACTGCAATCTTTTTTCTTCTTCTTCTGTACCTTATTCCTTTTCTCACCCTAAACATATCACTCGTACTCCTACTTTTGTTTGCAAAATTTATTATAGTCCACTTCTGTTTGTATTGCAATGTTTCTGCCCTTAAGAACCCCTTAAAAAAATGTTACATATTTGCTACATTTTTCTACATTTTTGTTGTAAAAAAGAAGACTGCAAATCCATCTCTGAACCTGCAGCCCTTTTCCTATTCAATCACACGAACTCTTAAAACATCCTTTATCGTGCCCAATTTTTCTTTAATCTCTTCGTTCAATCCGCCTTCAATATCAATCATCGTATAAGCGTATTCCTTCTTACTCTTATTTGTCATGTCAGAAATATTCACTCCTGCCTCTGCAAGCAAGGTTGTGAACTGACCAATCATATTCGGTACATTGTGATGGAGAATCGTGATTCTTGTCTTTCCATCACGGTATCCCATATCGCAGTTCGGATAGTTGACAGAATTTCTGATATTCCCGTTTTCCAGGAAATCCATCACTTCTTTTACTGCCATCTTTGCACAATTATCCTCCGATTCCTCTGTAGATGCCCCTAAATGCGGAATCACAATCGTTCCTTTCACGCCTGCTACCAATGGATTCGGAAAATCTGTGACATACCGTTTCACCTTTCCGCTTTCCAGTGCGTCGATCATATCTTCTTCGTTCACAAGCACATCTCGTGCAAAATTCAATACAACCACATCTTTTTTCATCAAACTGATCGCATCTTTATTGATCATTCCTTTTGTGCTCTCCAGTGCCGGAACATGAATTGTAATGTAATCACATTCTTTATACAATTCATCCACTGTTTTTGCATGATAAATATTTCTTGATAATTTCCAGGCTGCATCTACCGAAATATAAGGGTCATAACCGTATACATCCATGCCAAGATGAGCTGCTGCGTTTGCAACGAGAACACCAATTGCGCCAAGACCGATCACTCCAAGTTTCTTTCCTTCCAATTCGCAGCCCGCAAATGCCTTTTTTTGTTTCTCCGCATGTTTTGCCACATCACCGTCTTCTTCGTGCTCCTGCACCCAGTTGATTCCCCCGATAATATCTCTGGATGCGAGCAGCATACCTGCAATCACAAGTTCCTTTACACCATTTGCATTTGCTCCTGGTGTATTAAATACAACAATTCCTTCTTCTGCACATCTGTCAAGTGGAATGTTATTCACGCCTGCTCCTGCACGTGCGATTACTTTTAACTCTTTATCAAATTCCAACTCATGCATTGCAGCGCTTCTCACAAGCACTGCGTCTACACCTTCTAACTTTCCTTCAGCTTCATACTCGCCTGTAAACTGGTTTAAGCCTACTTCTGCGATTGGATTTAAACAATGAAATTTATACATATCTACAGATTCTCCTCCTCAAATTTTTTCATAAAGTCCACCAGTGCCTGAACGCCTTCTTCCGGCATTGCATTGTAAATACTTGCCCTCATACCGCCGACACTTCTATGTCCTTTCAGATTTTCAAGTCCTGCCGCCTTTGCTTCCTTCACAAATTTTGCATCCAGTTCAGCATCTCCTGTCACAAACGGTACATTCATCAAAGAACGGTCTTTCTTCTCCACCGTTCCCTTGAACAGCTTACTCTCATCAAGAAAATCATAAAGAATCTTTGCTTTTCTCTCATTTCTTTCCTTCATCGCCTCTAAACCGCCCATCTCTTTGAGCCATTTGAACACTTTCCCGCACATATAAATTCCATAAGCCGGAGGTGTGTTATAAAGAGAATCTGCATCAGCATGTGTCTTATATGTGAGCATCGTAGGTGTTCCTGGGAGCACATCTTCTGTAATCAAATCTTCGCGGATAATCACAATAACTACACCTGCAGGTCCGATATTCTTTTGTACACCACCATAAATAATTCCATATTTGCTGACATCTACCGGCTCTGATAAAAAGCAGGATGATACATCGGCTACAAGTGTCTTTCCTTTTGTATTTGGCAGTTCCTTAAATTTGGTTCCATAAATCGTATTATTTTCACAAATATACACATAGTCTGCATCTTCTGAGATTGGAAGATCTGAACAATCTGGTATGTAAGAAAATGTTTTATCTTCTGAAGAAGCAATTTTATTGACCTTACCATATTTTGCTGCTTCCTGGTATGCTTTTTTTGCCCATTGTCCAGTCACAATGTAGTCCGCCACCTTGTTTTTCATCAAGTTCATCGGAATCATCGCAAACTGCTGTGACGCTCCTCCCTGCAAAAACAGCACTTTATAGTTATCCGGAATATGCATGAGCTCTCTTAAATCCGACTCCGCCGTTTTGATAATCTCCTCAAACGCTTTCGATCTATGACTCATCTCCATAACCGACATTCCGCATCCCTTGTAATCTAACATCTCTTCTGCCGCTGATTTTAGAACACTTTCTGGCAATACTGCCGGTCCTGCTGAAAAATTATACACTCTGCTCATTTTTTATTCCTCCACTTCATTTTTATTTTTCTAAATCTTCTTCACTAAATGCCTCGCTGATCGCAGCCCCTGGTGCAACCATCGGCCATACTTTTTCATCACTGTCGATCTGGCAGTCAATCACAACCGGTCTCCCCATAGCCAGCGCCTCCTGGAAAGCTTTTTGAAACTCTTCCCGTGTCGCCGCACGTATTCCGACCGCCCCCATTGCTTCTGCCAATTTTACAAAGTCTACCGCATCATTTAACACGGTTGCAGAATAACGCTTTTCATAAAACAGCGTCTGCCACTGACGCACCATGCCAAGTACATGGTTATTTACCACGACTTGAATGATCGGAATATTGTATCTTGCCGCTGTTGCAATCTCATTCATATTCATTCGGAAACATCCATCTCCGGCAACATTGACCACGGTCTTGTCCGGCATCCCCATCTTTGCTCCGAGCGAAGCGCCAAGTCCATAGCCCATTGTCCCAAGACCTCCCGAAGTTAAAAACGTTCTCGGTTTTGTGTATTTATAAAATTGTGCAGCCCACATCTGATGCTGTCCGACTTCTGTTGTAATGATTGCGTCTCCGTTAGTCTGTCTGTATATTTCTTCCACAATATACGGTCCTGTAAGTCCTTCCGGATGATACGTCAGAGGATGTTTCTCTTTATATTCCTCAATCTGCTGTTTCCATTCCTCATGACTTTGCTGTTCCACCTTTTCATTCAGGATTATCAGAACTTCTTTGATATCTCCGGTCACACTCGCATCTGTGAGAATATTTTTATCTATTTCTGCCGGATCAATATCAATTTGCAGAATTTTCGCATGATGTGCAAATTTCTTTGCATTTCCAGTCACACGGTCACTGAACCTTGCACCGACCACGACCAAAAGGTCACATTGGCTCACTCCAAAATTCGACGCTTTCGTTCCATGCATTCCAAGCATTCCAGAGTACAGCTCATCTGTTCCCGGAAATGCTCCTTTTCCCATCAGAGAATCCGCCACAGGCGCATCAATTTTATGTGCAAATTCCACTAAAGACTCACTTGCTCCTGACAAAACTGCTCCGCCACCCACAAAAATATATGGTTTCTTGGCTCTCTGAATCATTTTCACCGCTGTTTCAATCTCATCTTCATCGATTTTCTTTCTCTGAATATCTGTGACGTCAATTTCTACTTTTTGATATTCACTCAGATTTGCAGTCACATCTTTCGGAATATCGATCAGAACTGGTCCCGGTCTTCCTGTCCTTGCAATCAAAAACGCTTTTCGAATCGTATCCGCCAATTTATCGACATCTTTGACGATATAATTGTGCTTTGTAATCGGCATTGTAATGCCTGCGATATCTATTTCCTGAAAACTATCTTTTCCAAGCAGGGAAACACCTACGTTACAGGTAATCGCCACTACTGGAATGGAATCCATATACGCCGTCGCAATCCCGGTTACAAGATTCGTGGCTCCCGGTCCACTTGTTGCAAGGCAGACACCTACTTTCCCGGTTGCTCTTGCATATCCGTCTGCTGCATGTGCAGCTCCCTGTTCGTGGGAAGTCAATATATGACAAATCTCATCGCTATGTTTATATAACGCATCGTATACATTTAAAATCGCACCTCCCGGATATCCAAATACAGTATCCACTCCCTGCTCTTTCAAACATTCGATCACGATTTCTGCTCCTGTTAATTGCATCTGTCTTTCTCCTTCTCTTTATCTTGGGATTTCTAATACAGCTCCTCTGTTTCCGGATGTCACCAGCGCCGCATATCTTGCCAAATAACCTGTTGTAACCTTTGGTTTTCTTGGTTTCCACTCTGCTTTCCTTTTTGCAAGCAGCTCATCCGAAACAGCCAGCTCTATTTTATTTTCCGGGATATTGATCTTAATGATATCGCCTTCTTCCACTAACGCAATTGGACCTCCCACTGCTGCTTCCGGAGACACATGTCCGATGGATGCACCTCTTGATGCGCCACTGAAACGCCCATCCGTAATCAACGCCACACTGGAGCCGAGTCCCATACCGGCAATTGCCGATGTCGGATTGAGCATCTCCCTCATTCCAGGTCCTCCTTTCGGTCCCTCATAGCGAATGACAACCACATCACCTGCGACAATTTTTCCGCCTTTGATTGCGGCAATCGCATCTTCCTCACAGTCAAACACTCTCGCCGGACCTTCATGTACCATCATCTCTTCCACAACCGCCGAACGTTTTACAACGCCGCCATGTGGTGCAAGGTTTCCTGTGAGCACTGCAAGACCACCTGTTTCACTGTATGGATTTTCAATTGGTCTTATGACATCCGGATCTTTGTTGACACAGCCCTCAATGTTCTCACCAACTGTTTTTCCAGTTACGGTCATGCACTCTGTATATAAAAGATTCTTTTTATTTAACTCATTCATCACTGCATACACACCGCCTGCCTCGTTCAGGTCTTCCATATACGTGTGTCCTGCCGGTGCGAGATGACAGAGGTTCGGGGTCTTTGCACTGATCTCATTTGCAAATGTGATATCAAAATCCATTCCAATCTCATGTGCAATCGCCGGAAGATGTAACATACTGTTTGTCGAACAGCCCAGCGCCATATCCACAGTAAGTGCATTCAAAATCGCCTTTTCTGTCATAATATCTCTTGGCCTGATATTTTTCTCCCACAGCTCCATCACTTTCATTCCTGCGTGTTTTGCAAGGCGGATTCGTTCGGAATACACCGCCGGAATCGTTCCATTTCCTTTCAATCCCATACCAAGCACTTCCGTCAGACAGTTCATGCTGTTTGCCGTGTACATACCGGAGCAGGAACCACAAGTCGGACATGCTTTGCTCTCAAATTCCTGTACATCTTCTGCAGTCATCGTTCCCGCCGCATAGGAACCAACTGCCTCAAACATACTCGAAAGGCTTGTCTTGCATCCCTTCACTCTCCCCGCAAGCATCGGACCTCCGCTCACAAAAATCGTCGGCACATTGATTCTTGCTGCTGCCATCAAAAGTCCCGGTACATTTTTATCACAGTTCGGAATCATGACAAGCGCATCAAACTGATGTGCCATAGCCATCGCTTCCGTGGAATCTGCGATCAGGTCTCTTGTGACAAGAGAATATTTCATACCGATATGCCCCATTGCAATTCCGTCACAGACTGCAATTGCCGGAAACATAACAGGCGTTCCACCAGCCATTGCCACACCCATTTTTACCGCATTGGCAATCTTGTCAAGATTCATATGCCCCGGCACAATCTCATTGTAAGAACACACGATTCCCACTAACGGTTTTTCCAACTCTTCTTCTGTATATCCTAATGCATTGAACAACGAACGGTGCGGTGCCTGCTGCATTCCTTTTGTTACTGTATCACTTCTCATATCTGTCTCTCCCTTCGTTACGCAATTCTTTCACAGATCAGATCACCGATTTTCGCAGTGCCAACCTGTTCTTTTCCTTCTGACATGATATCGATGGTACGGTACCCATCTTTTAATACCTGACTGACTGCTTTCTCAATTGCATCCGCCTCTTTATCTAAGTCAAATGAAAATCTTAACATCATCGCCGCAGACAGTATTGTGGCAATCGGATTAGCAATTCCTTTGCCTGCAATATCCGGTGCCGAACCGCCGCTTGGCTCATATAGACCGAATTTTGTATCGTTCAAACTTGCCGAGGCAAGCATTCCGATTGAACCTGTCACCATGCTTGCCTCATCGGACAAAATGTCTCCAAACATGTTTTCTGTCAAAATCACATCAAACTGCTTTGGATCTTTTACAAGCTGCATCGCACAGTTGTCGACAAGCATATGTTCCAAAGCAACTTCTGGATATTCTTTTGCAATCTCCTCAACAATCTTTCTCCATAATCTGGAAGAATCAAGGACATTCGCTTTATCCACACTGATCACTTTTTTTCTTCGTTTCATCGCGATCTCAAATGCTCTCTTTGCAATTCTTCGAATCTCATTCTCATTGTAGGTAAGTTCGTCACATGCGGTCATAACACCATCTATCTCTTCCGTCTTTCGATTTCCAAAATACAATCCACCCGTTAGTTCTCGCATGATCATCATATCAAATCCACCTTCGGTAATCTCTTCTTTTAACGGGCATGCTCCTTTCAATTCATCATACAGCACTGCCGGTCTTAAGTTTGCAAAGAGATTCAATTCTTTTCGAATCTTTAAAAGCCCTGCCTCCGGGCGTCTGTTTGGTTCCAACTGATACCACGGTGAAACTTTTGCATCTCCTCCGATAGAGCCCATCAAAACAGCGTCACATGATTTTGCTTCCGCTACAGTCTCATCTGTCAATGGTATCCCATGTACATCAATCGAGGCGCCTCCAAGCAATAACTCTTTATATCTGTATGTATGGCCGTACACTTCTCCGACCTTATCTAATACTTTCATTGCCTCTTCTACAATTTCAGGACCAATCCCATCCCCTTTGATAATTCCAACTTTCAATTCCATATATCTCTTCCCTTCTCTTGCAAAAGTTTATAGGTCTAATCATATCGTATTTTTATTCACGTTTCAACCCTTTAATACGGAAAAGTGTATTTTTTTAGAGTATACTCTGTTTTAAGGCCAAAAAAAGAGAAGGCTAAGCCTTCCCTTTACATTCACTTATTCTTCTGTATTTGCTTTTTCTACCTGCGTAATCGCTGCTTTCTGCATCGGAATACGGCAGTTCTTGTTATTACCAAACTCTACAATTACATCCTCGTCTGTAATATCAATGATTACTCCGTAGAATCCACTTGTTGTCAACACAGTATCACCTACTGCCAGTTCAGATAACATCAACTGTATTCTCTTCTGTTCTTTCTTTTGCGGACGCATCAGTAAGAACCAAAATCCCCCAAGAATTACTGCATAAAAAATAAGCAAAAATATTGGATTATTCATCTTATTTCCTCCTACTATTTTTAAACACTATGACCATCATACACAATCTATAGACATACATCAAGTGTTTTTTTAGATTTCATAATTTTTTTATACTTCCTGAATTCCCATTCCTGCAAGTTTTTCTCTTTTGTATTCTTTATAGCGTCCTGCTTCAATCGCAGCTCTGATCTCTTCCATCATATTGTTATAGAAATACAAATTATGCAACACACAGAGTCTCATTCCAAGCATCTCTTTTGCTTTCAAAAGATGTCTGATGTACGCTCTGCTGTATGTGCGGCATGCAGGACACTGGCAGCCCTCTTCAATCGGCGCGTCATCCAGCTCATATTTTGCATTGAACAAGTTTAATTTCCCCTGATTTGTATATACATGTCCATGTCTTCCGTTTCGGCTCGGATATACACAGTCAAAAAAGTCAACACCCCTGTCAACCGCTTCCAAAATATTTGCCGGAGTCCCTACACCCATCAGATACGTAGGTTTCTCAATCGGAAGATACGGCACAACCGCCTCCAAAATGCGATACATCTCCTCATGGGATTCTCCTACCGCAAGCCCTCCGACTGCGTATCCATCCAAATCCATCTTTGCAATCTCTTTCGCATGTTCAATACGAATATCTTCATAAATTCCGCCTTGATTAATTCCAAATAGCATCTGGTGCTGGTTGATCGTATCCGGAAGCGTATTCAATCTTGCCATCTCGGCTTTGCATCTTGCAAGCCATCTTGTTGTACGTTCCACTGAGTTCTGAATATATTCTCTTGTCGCCACACTGGATGGGCACTCATCAAATGCCATTGCAATCGTAGAAGCCAGATTGGACTGAATCTGCATACTTTCCTCCGGTCCCATAAAAATTTTTTTACCATCAATGTGAGAGTTAAAGTACACACCTTCTTCTTTAATCTTACGAAGTCCCGCAAGCGAAAACACCTGGAACCCACCGGAATCTGTCAGAATCGGCTTATCCCATACCATAAATTTATGAAGACCGCCTAACTTTTTCACCACTTGATCTCCGGGTCTCACATGCAGATGATACGTATTGGATAACTCTACCTGCGTCTTAATTCCTTGTAAATCTTCTGTAGATACGGCGCCTTTGATTGCCGCTGCAGTTCCTACATTCATAAATACAGGGGTCTGAATGACCCCGTGCACTGTATGGAACTCGCCTCGTTTTGCGAGTCCATCTCGTTTTAATAATTTATACATGTCTTTACCTCTTTACTTTTAATAATGAATCACGACCGGACACCCCACTTGAAGCATATCATACAATTGTCCTGCCAAAGCCGGCGGCATATTGATACAGCCGTGAGAACCTTTTCTCGTCTTATAAATCTCACCGCCAAACGCTGTCTGCCATTTGGCATCATGGAACCCAATTCCCGTCCATGTAACTCGCATCCAGTACTCTACCGGTGTCTCATATTCATAAGTTCCATCCGGTTTTTTATCACCGCGAAGTGTTTTATTTCTCATCTTCTCCAAAATAGTATATGTACCCTGTGGCGTCACACGTTCCGGCACTGGGATTCCGGTCACTACATCCGTCTCAAGCTTCACAGTTCCATCCACGATATACCACATATGTTGTGTCGTCAAATCTACTTCCAAATATGTCGTTCCAAAATCTTGTGCTCCATGTGATGCCGCTGTCTGCGAATACACCGGCTCTCTTTCCACCGCTTCACCGGACTTGATATTATTCACTAAAGTCTCGTATTCCGCGTCTTTATCAATCTCCCAGCCATATCCTCCGCCGGACACCTCTGCAGTCTTTCCCGTCGGTGTTGTAATCGTTCTGACTTTTCCAACCGTATTATACCGATTGCACAGTTCATCAATGTACGCTCCCATCGCATCTTCCGAGAATGTGACATTCATATTCTCATCTACCGTCATCCACTGTGAGATCAGAGATTTATCTACAACTGTTTTCGGTTCTACCGTATATGTAACAGAAGCGTTCAAATAACTATTCATGCTGTCTTTTGCAGAAATAACTTCTTTTGATTCCGTAGTGAACTTCGGTGCCACATAGCACTTCTCTTTGTCCAAATCTAATGTTGCTCTAAATTGTCCTACATAATCATGTAAAACTTTTAAAAATGTTTCCTGATCAATCTGCGTTCCAAGCGTCTCAGCCTGAATCTCAAACTGCTCCCCGTTAAAAACCGGCTGTGCCGAAACCGGCGCTGTCTGGTTCTCTTCTTTCAAACATTCCAGAGACGCCATTTCCTGTTTCAGCTTGTCTTCATTATAGCTTACTTCCACCGTTGCCTGTGCGCTGTCATTTCCAAAAAATGCCGTAAACCATAAAAATGGATTCTGATTCTCCTTTACTTCTTCGACACCTTTTCCATTCTTGTATTGCAGATCAATCGCACTTCCCTGAATGGTCTCGGTCTTTCCATCTCTTTCTTTTAATGTCAGCGTATAATCACTCACCTGTTTCTTCATATAGTTTTCTACGTCTTTCACAGTCTTTCCTGAAAAACTGACATCATTGATCTTTGTTCCAAAGTAAAAATGGTTGATAAAAAAGAGAGAAAATCCCAAATAAATAAGACCTATTGCTCCTAAGATGCCTGCGATAATGATTCTGCCACGTTTCTTTTTTCCATGCTTTTTCCCATGGTTTTTGACTTCCTTATCGAAGCTTGTGTCATCATTCAAGAAGAAAATCTCACTCTCCGTCTCTTCCTCTGATTCTTCCTCTTCTTTCGACTCGGCAGTCTCCTCTGATTCCGAAGCTTTTGGCGTCTCTTCATCCTCTGAGTCAGCAATGCTTTCCATGATTTCTTTCATAGTTTCTTCTACGATCTCGTCTGATGATCTTTCTTCTTTTTGTCGTTCTTTATCGCTCATTTAGTATAACTCCTCTTATCCTTAATCCATATGTTGATATTATAATACGAACATATGGAAAAGTACAGTACAAAATCATTAATAATACTTAATAAAATTGTTACATTTCACGAACAACAATTGCTTTTTTCTCCAATTCATGTATAATAATATTTGTGTGCCTTCAGTTAAGAAATACTAAACTTTTTGTTTATTTTTACTTTTACAGGCGCACTCTACTACTCTGTTGCAGATTAGAAAGGATTACTTTATGAATATCGGAAATAAGATTAAAGAACTTCGAATCGAAAAAAATTTGACACAGGAAGAATTAGCTAATCGAGCAGAACTGTCGAAGGGATTCATCTCACAATTAGAGCGAAATCTGACTTCCCCTTCTATCGCAACTTTAATTGATATTCTTCAGTGCCTCGGTACAAATCTGACCGAATTCTTTGCCGAAGAGTCCGATGAACAGATCGTCTTTCGCAAAGATGATTTTTTTGTAAAAAAGGACACAGGACTTCGCAACACCATTGAATGGATCATTCCAAACGCTCAAAAGAATATGATGGAACCAATCCTGCTCACATTGGAAGCTGGAGGCTCCACTTACTTAGACGTCCCCCACGAAGGGGAAGAATTCGGTTATGTTCTGCAGGGAAGCATTCAGATCCATGTGGGCAGGAAAGTACACACTGCCAAAAAAGGGGAATCTTTTTACTTCATTCCCCATTCGGAACATTATATAACAGCAAATAAAACAAACGGTGCAAAGATTATATGGGTGACAACCCCACCGAGTTTTTAATACAAGGAGGATTTTATATGGCGAGAAAATTAATTGACATTTCACACATTTCGAAATCGTACGGAGACAACCTTGTGTTGGACGATTTGAACCTATATATTAATGAAAACAAATTTTTAACACTGTTGGGACCAAGCGGCTGCGGAAAGACTACACTGCTCCGTATCCTGGGAGGATTTGAGACTCCGGACAACGGGAAAATTATTTTTGACGGAAAGGATATCACCAACCTTGCCCCAAATAAACGCCAGCTTAATACGGTATTTCAAAAATACGCATTGTTTTCCCATATGTCTATTGCTGATAATATTGCATTTGGATTGAAAATCAAAGGCAAATCAAAAGCTTATATCAACGATAAAATCAAGTATGCATTAAAACTTGTAAATTTAGATGGATTTGAAAATCGAACTCCGGATTCTCTAAGCGGAGGTCAGCAGCAGCGAATTGCCATTGCACGGGCAATTGTAAACGAACCGAAAGTACTACTGTTGGATGAGCCTTTAGGCGCACTGGATTTAAAACTTCGCCAGGATATGCAGTATGAGTTAATCCGCTTAAAGAACGAACTCGGCATAACATTTGTCTATGTCACACATGATCAGGAAGAGGCGCTTACGATGTCTGACACTATTGTCGTCATGAATCAGGGTTACATCCAACAGATCGGGACACCGGAAGACATCTACAACGAGCCGGAAAATGCATTTGTTGCAGATTTTATTGGTGAAAGTAATATTCTCCCTGCAATCATGGTTGAAGATAAACTGGTAAAAATTCTCGGCGTGAATTTTCCATGCGTGGATACTGGGTTTGGAAAAAATAAACCGGTAGATGCGGTCATCCGTCCGGAAGATATTGATTTAGTCAAGCCGGAAGAAGGTATTTTGGAAGGAATTGTCACACATTTGATTTTCAAAGGTGTCCATTATGAGATGGAAGTCACTGCAAATAATTTCGAATGGCTGGTGCACAGTACAGATATGGTTCCTGTCGGAACACCGGTCGGCATTAAAGTGGATCCGTTCGATATCCAGATTATGAAAAAACCAGAATCCGAAGATGAGGAGGCTGTTATCATTGAAGAATAAGAAAAAACTTTTGACAGGACCTTACTTATTCTGGGCTGTCTCATTCATTATCATTCCATTGTTTATGATACTTTATTATGGTCTGACAAATGAAAAGAAAGAATTCACCTTACTGAATCTTGCAAAAATAACGACTCCGGAAAATTTAAAAGCACTTGGTCTGGCGCTTCTGCTGTCGCTTGTCAGCACTGCGATCTGTCTGATCCTGGCGTATCCGCTTGCTATGATACTCGCTTCAAAAAGCATGAATCAGACAAGCTTTATCGTCTTGATCTTCATCCTCCCGATGTGGATGAATTTCCTGCTTCGTACCCTTGCATGGCAGACATTGCTTGAGAAAAACGGAGTTATCAACAGCGTATTGTCTTTTTTACATCTGCCGACGCAGTCCATGATCAATACGCCTTCTGCGATCATTCTTGGTATGGTATATAATTTTTTGCCGTTTATGGTGCTTCCAATTTATAATGTCATTGTAAAAATTGACAAAGATGTCATTTCTGCGGCAAAAGATCTAGGCGCAAACAATGTACAGACTTTTTTGAAAATCATACTGCCGCTTACTACTCCTGGGATCATCAGTGGGATTACGATGGTATTTGTGCCTGCTCTCACTACCTTTGTTATCTCGGATTTGCTCGGCGGAAGTAAGATTCTGTTGATTGGAAATGTCATCGAGCAGGAATTTAAGCAGAGCAGTAACTGGAACGTCGGTTCCGGGCTTTCACTTGTGCTGATGATATTCATTATCGCAAGCATGGCACTGATTGCCAAATACGATAAAGATGGGGAGGGAACCGCATTCTAATGAAAAAGACATTACAAAATATTTACTTATCACTAATCATCTTTTTGTTATACGCCCCAATCGTGACACTTGTTGTTTTGTCCTTTAACAACTCAAAGACACGTGCAAAATGGGGAGGCTTTACCGGAAAATGGTATATTTCCCTTTTCCAAAACGAGCAGATTATGAGCGCTCTTTATACAACGCTTGTCATCGCACTGTTATCTGCTCTTATTGCAACCCTGATCGGCACTGCCGCTGCGATCGGCATTCAGGGAATGAAGAGAAAATCCCGCACGATTGCAATGGGAATCACCAATATTCCGATGTTAAATGCAGATATCGTGACCGGTATCTCATTGATGCTTTTATTTATCGCTGTCGGATCCGGCTTAAAATATCTGGGTATTAATTTTTCACTGGGATTTGCAACTGTGCTGATCGCACACATAACGTTTAATATTCCATACGTCATTTTGAGTGTTATGCCAAAGCTCAAACAAACCAAACGCAGCACTTATGAAGCCGCACTCGACCTCGGCGCATCTCCGATTTACGCCTTTTTTAAAGTTGTATTTCCGGATATTCTGCCGGGCGTGTTCTCAGGATTTTTGCTGGCATTTACCATGTCTTTGGACGATTTTGTCATCACCCACTTTACAAAAGGTCCAGGTGTCGATACGTTATCAACCAAGATTTACAGTGAAGTCCGCAAAGGAATCAAACCGGAAATGTATGCACTTTCCACTTTGTTGTTTGTGTCCGTGCTGATTCTGCTGATTCTGATTAACGTATCACCAAACAAAAAAGGCAGCACCGACAAAACACTGAATGTGAAAAAATCTCAGAAAGCCGTTCACTTTGTACTTCGCAAAGTTGTTCCGGCGATTATGGCAGTCGTGGTCATTGCCGGTGGAATTTTCTATAGTTCCAAAGAAGATTTAAGCGGAACCAATCAGGTCATCGTCTATAACTGGGGAGAATATCTCGATCCGGAAGTTATCACTCTGTTTGAAAAAGAGACCGGGATCAATGTCGTATATGAAGAATTTGAGACAAATGAGATCATGTACCCCAAAGTACAGTCCGGCGCTATCGCATACGATGTGGTATGCCCATCTGACTATATGATCCAACGTATGATTGAAAATGATCTTCTAGCAGAACTGAACTTTGATAACATTCCGAACGTCAAAAACATTGGTCAAGAATATTTCAAGCAATCCAGACAGTTTGACTCCGAAAATAAATATTCGGTGCCTTATTGCTGGGGAACTGTTGGAATTCTCTACAATAAAACAATGGTTGATGAGCCAATCGACAGTTGGAGCGTTCTGTGGGATGAAAAATATATAGATAACATTTTAATGCAGGACAGCGTCCGTGACGCCTTTGCTGTAGCTCTTAAATATAAAGGGCACTCTTTAAATTCGACAGATCTCGACGAATTAGAGGAGGCAAAAGAACTTCTGATCGAACAGAAACCACTCGTGCAGGCTTATGTAATCGATCAGGTTCGAGACAAAATGATCGGAAACGAAGCGGCTATCGGAGTAATTTATTCCGGCGAAGCAATTTATACACAACTGGAAAATCCAAATTTGGAATATGTCATTCCAAAGGAGGGTTCCAATGTTTGGATCGATTCCTGGGTAATTCCAAAAAATGCTAAGCACAAAGAAAATGCAGAAGCTTTCATCAACTTTTTATGTCGACCGGACATCGCCAAAATGAATTTTGATTATATTACCTATTCCACACCAAACACCGCTGCTCGAGAACTAATCGAAGATCCGGCTATCCGAAACAGCAAAATCGCATTTCCTGATGCAAGCGAACTGGAACGCTGCGAGACCTTTCAGTTTCTGGGAGATAAAAACGATGCCATTTATAATAAGCTTTGGCGCGAAATCAAATCCCAATAGCTTCTTTTGAGGCAGAAAGAGAGTTTTTATGAAACGAATTTTTTCCTATACCATCTCGGCTAAATACAACAATTGTACCCTGATTTCTTTTCTAAAGGAATCAGGGTATTCCAGTCAGGTGATCACACATTTAAAACGCACGGAGAACGGAATTTTATTAAACAAGACCTGGGCAAGAGTCCGTGATATCCTGCACACAGATGATATTTTAACCATCACATTAGAAGAAAAGACTTCTTCTGAAAATATCGTTGCATCGCCTCTTCCACTTCATATCGTCTATGAAGATGAAGATTTGATGGTTATAAATAAACCGGCAGATATGCCGATCCACCCTTCACAGGGCAATTACGACAACACGCTTGCCAATGCAGTCGCTTACTATTATGCACAAAAAGGGGAGCCTTTCACTTACCGCTGTATCAACCGCTTAGATCGTGATACAACCGGACTTTTAATTCTCGCAAAACATATGTATAGTGCCTCCCTCCTCTCGGACATGGTAAAAAACCGAAAAATCCACCGGGAATATCTCGCAGTTGCGGAAGGCAAGACCCCTTCATCCGGCGTCATTGATGCGCCAATCGGAAGAGTAGACGGTTCCACTATCGAGCGTCAGGTTGACTATGAACAAGGTGACTATGCCTGCACTCATTACAAACGTCTTTGCTATAAAAACGGATATTCACTTGTATCCCTGACATTAAAGACCGGCCGTACCCACCAGATACGCGTACATATGAAACACATTGGTCATCCGCTTCCCGGTGATTTCTTATACAATCCCAACTACCACGTCATCAAACGTCAGGCGCTGCATTCTCACTGTCTGTCATTCGAACATCCAATCACCAAAGAACCGCTGACATTCTCCTCTCCTCTTCCCGATGATATGGCAATTTTTTTCAATAATACAAATCAGGAGACAGTCAATTGACTGTCTCCCAACTATATTTCTTATATTTTTATACGTTAAAACATCCTCCACCAACAAATTCCCGCAAAAGAGAATTCGCCGGAATATTTTCACTTCCCACACCAATAAAATAGTCCAAAAACTTCAACAGACGTTTCGCTTCCACATATTCCTCGCAGTCTTTCTCAATTCCAAACAAAATCGGTTCCGCATATAATTTCAACACTGCCAACTCATAAATGAGCGCAGAATTAAACATTACATCTGCATCCTCCTGATAAGGAAAAATATTCTCTTCCTCCCCTTTTCTCACGGAAGGCCACATCGCGATTGTCTGTTTTGCAGAAGCGCCACGGGTTCTTGCATCTCTGACCATGCGCCGTATCAGGCGCCCATCCGTTGTCGGAATGCGATTGTGTTCATCGATATTCAACTGTGTCAATGCACTGATATAAATCTTAAACTTATTTTCTTTGGAGAGTTTATACGTCATGGCATCATTCAGACAATGAATCCCCTCAATCACAAGCACATCCTGTTCCCCAAGCTTTTTAGTCTCGCCGGAATATTCTCTTTTTCCTGTTTTAAAATTAAATGTAGGGAGCGCCACTTCTTTTCCTGACAAAAGATCTAACATATCCTGATTGAACAATTCCACATCAATCGCTTCCAAACATTCAAAGTTATAATTGCCATCTTTGTCTTTCGGAGTCTTTTCCCGTTCAACAAAATAATTGTCTACGGCGATTGGATGCGGAACAAGTCCGTTCGCCCGCAGCTGAATCGAAAGCCGATGCGAAAAGGTTGTTTTTCCTGAAGAAGACGGCCCTGCGATCAGCACAAATTTGATGTCTGATTTATTTGCAATCATCTCCGCTATCTCCGCAATCTTCTTCTCCTGCATCGCTTCCTGCACAAGGATCATATCCTGAATATCCCCATTAGTAATCTTGTCATTCAGCGCGCCTACTGTCTCAATATTTTGTATGTCTCCCCACTTGGTCGATTCTTTCAGAACCTGAAATAATTTATGCTGTGGTCTGAAAGACGGAACGACTGTCGGCGCATCTTTTTCCGGCATCTGAATTACAAAGCCTTCATCATACAGATGCAGTTCAAAGTATGGCAGGTACGATGCATCCGGCACCATATATCCATAATAATAGTCCTCAAACTCATTCATACTATAAATATTGACTTTTGACACTCTTCGGTATTCAAAAAGTCTTTCTTTGTCATGCATTCCATGTTCGTGGAATAAAGCAATTGCCTCATCCGTATGAATCGTACGTTTGTCAATCGGCATCTTTTCCGCAACCATCTCTAACATGCGGCTCTTCACCTTGTCAAGGAAACGCTGATCTACTGCGACATCCCCTTCGATCGTGCAATAATAACCCTTGCTCAAAGAAAAATGAATACGTACCTTCCAAATATCTTTATGTTCACAGACATCATAGATTGCTTTTACAAGCATCAAACACATGCTTCTTCGATATGTCTGGTTTCCCACGGAATCCCCCGTCGTAACAAATCGTAAAGTACAGTCTTTTGTGACTCCTTTTCTTAACTCCTGAAGCTTTTTATCTTCAAACACTAAGACAATCTCATTTTCATATTGTTTTTGGTATTCCTTTGCAATTTTCGCAAAAGTCGTCCCTTCCTCATACTGCTTTACTTCATTCCCTACTTTTACCTGATATACCTTTCTATCCATGTGCTACTCCTTTCTTACAGCTATACTGTCTGAAACGGCTGTACAATCTCTGCTTTTTCTATCTTAACGCACGACAGATGACTCTCTAAAAACATCGCCATATCTTCTATGAAAATATGCTCCAATCCATAGTGCCCTGCATCTATTATGTCAAGTCCTCTTGCAACTGCGTCAATTCCCTCATGATGTCCAATATCTCCAGTCACAAGTACCTCTGCTCCCGTCTGAAGTGCAGTGTCAATCATACTCTTACCCGACCCCGGAGAAATTGCTGCACGTGTCACTTTCCTTTCTATATCACCAAATACCTTTACATCAGGCAGATGAAACTTCTCTTTTACCAGTTCACAGCACTCACCCAAAGTCATCTCATGTTTTAAAATCCCTACTCTTCCAATCCCCTGATTATTTTCCGGAATCGTTACCTCCAAAGGCTCCGCCTGCACAAGTTCCATCATTTTTCCCGACAGTTCCGCCATGCCAAGAACATCGTAATTCGTGTGCATTGCATAATATGATATGTCATGCTGTAACAATTTCACAACGCGATTGCTGATAAAATGCTCATCCGTAACCGTTTTCAACGGCGAAAAAATAAGTGGATGATGCGTGACAAGCATATCTGCATTTCCCCTTATCGCCGCCTCAATAATCTCATCGGTCGCATCCAACGCCACATAAATACGCTTTACTTCTTTTTCAGTGCGTCCCACCAAAAGTCCGACGTTATCCCAAGCCAACGCTGCCTCTTTTGGATATGTACCTTCAATCACATCAATTATCTCTCTACAAAGCATATGTTTCCCTCTCTTAATAAATTCCAAGCGCCTCTTTTGTCTGTGCTGTCTCATTTTCAAGTTCCGCTATCCGGGATGCAATATGTATTCCTTCTTCCTTCCTTAGCTGTCTGCAAATTTGCTCTTTTGTCTTTTCTTCCTTTTCTAAAAACAATTTTAAAACAGGATGTTTCTCTCTGAGCAACAACTTCCCATACCGCAGTTCTAATGTACTGTATTCCTCAGCAGACCCGTTTGCCACCTTCATCATCGGATAAAATTTTCCATCCTCCAAAACCATATCTTCTGCTATAATGCGGTAATTATGTTCACACAGATACTGGCGCACCTTTGCAATTTCAGACTGTGGCTGCAGAATGAATTCCGTCAGATTTCTGAAAATCTCTTCTCCATCTTCCATGATCTTTATGACAAGACCACCACCCATTCCGGCGACAATGACACAGTCACATTCTCCTATCTGTAGTTTTTTAACCCCGTCTGAAAGTCTAGTCTTAATCTGCTCCCCCAGACCGTGCATCCGAATATGTGCTTCTGCACGATCCAAAGGCCCCCGATTGATATCCATCGCAATCGCGCATTTATTTTTTCCAGACTCTACCAGATAGATTGGAATATAACCATGGTCTGTTCCGACATCCGCGACTGTCACTCCACTGCTCACAAGATCTGCAACTGCCTGTAATCTCTTTGATAGCTCCATACAAATACCCTAATCCAAATAATCACGAAGTTTGCGGCTTCTGCTTGGATGACGGAGTTTTCTAAGCGCTTTCGCCTCAATCTGACGGATTCTTTCACGAGTGACGTCAAATTCTTTTCCTACTTCTTCCAATGTACGTGCACGTCCATCGTTCATACCGAAACGAAGACGCAATACTTTCTGTTCTCTGTCAGTCAACGTATCCAACACTTCTCCCAATTGCTCTTTCAACAACGTTGCCGCTGCTGCCTCAGCCGGTACCGGAACATTGTCATCCTGTATAAAATCTCCCAAATGACTGTCCTCTTCTTCACCGATCGGTGTTTCCAAAGATACAGGTTCCTGAGAAATCTTCAAAATCTCGCGTACTCTTTCCACTGGCATGTCCAGTTCTTCTGCAATCTCCTCCGGCAACGGCTCACGCCCCAATTCCTGCAGCAGCTGTCTTGATACGCGAATCAATTTGTTAATTGTCTCCACCATATGAACCGGAATACGAATGGTTCTCGCCTGATCTGCAATCGCTCTCGTAATTGCCTGTCTGATCCACCATGTCGCATACGTACTGAATTTGAATCCTTTCTGATAATCAAACTTTTCAACCGCTTTGATCAATCCCAAATTTCCTTCCTGAATCAAGTCAAGAAATAACATTCCACGTCCCACATAGCGTTTCGCAATGCTGACAACAAGACGAAGATTTGCCTCTGCAAGCCTCTTTTTCGCATCTTCATCACCTTCTGCCATCCGTTTCGCCAGTTCAATTTCTTCCTCTGCACTCAACAATGGCACTTTACCGATTTCTTTCAGATACATACGCACCGGATCTTCGATGCTGATTCCATCCGGCACAGACAAATCAATCTTTTCCATGTCAACTTCATCTTCATCCGTCAACAAAATCTCCACATCATCTGCATCATCCGTGTCCGGACTGATTCTGAGTACATCAATATTCTGCGATTCCAAATACTCGAATATTTTTTCCATCTGTTCTGCTTCCAGCTCCATATCTGAGAAAACTTCATTGATCTCCTGTATCTCAAGAATACTTTTCTTCTTCTTCCCTAAAGCAACCAGATTTTTCAATTTTTCCTCAAATTTTATAGCTCTTTCTTCCATGTAGTGTCCATCCTCTCATAGCTTGTTTATATTTTATCCTTAATCAATAGAAATATGCATTTTTTGCAAGTCCTGAAGAGATTTCTTTGCCTCCATCAGTCTCTGCAGCCCCACAATATCCGTAGGGTTCAACATCTTTGTAGCAAACTCGATGCTGTTGTATTTTACGCGGATAATCGTCTCCTTCAACGCTTTCTCCTGCTCTTCTTTCGTGGTGAGTTCTCGAATCTTCGTATGGAACAACTCTGCCACTTCCCGGTGTTCTTCCTCATCTGTAAAATGATTCATCACCTTTGCCGGATTGACCTCTCCCGCTTCATACTGCTCATACAGAATCTCAGCAACTGTGCGGTAAAGTTCTTTTGTAAAATCTTCCGGTACAATATACTTTTTAATCTGTGCAAACAACGCCTCATTCTCTATCAGCCACGTCAGTAATATCTTCTGAGACTTCAGATTCCCATCTTCTTTTTGCTTTTCCCTGTTCGCCGTCTGTTTTGGCCGCTCCGCAGGTGTCGCCTGCCCCATTTGGATTGCCATCTTACCCACCAGTTTTTTCAATTCCTCATATCCAATCCGATATTTTTCAGCAACTGCTTCTATGTAATTGTTGCGCTCAATCTCTTCCTCAAACATGGTGAGACGTTTTGCTGCTTCTTTATGAAACGCAGTCTTTCCCTCCGGTGAGTTCATATCATACTCTTTTTCCAGAATCTCCAGGGAGAACAAAAATCCATTTCTTGCTTTATTGATCCTCTCCTCAAACGCCTCTGTTCCAAGATTCTTGATAAACTCGTCCGGGTCTTTATACGGCTCCATCCGGATAATCTTAGCTGTAATGCCTGCTTCTTTTAAAATCGGCATTGCACGAAGTGCTGCTCTTGTTCCGGCCTCATCGCTGTCATAGGTCAGATAAACTTCATTCACATACCGCTTGATCAGCGATGCATGTCCGGTAGTCAACGCTGTCCCAAGCGATGCAACCGCATTTGTAAATCCTGCCTGATGAAGCGAAATCACATCCATATATCCCTCACAGATCAAAAAATAAGGTTTTCTGGATGTTCTGGCGCGATTCAATCCATAGAGATTCCTGCTCTTGTCAAACACTTCCGTCTCCGGCGAGTTCAAATATTTTGGCTTTGCATCTCCCATAACTCTTCCGCCAAATCCAATCACCCGGTTATTGACGTCCATGATCGGGAACATCACACGATTCCAAAATTTGTCGTGTGCCCCATGCCTTTCATCAACACTAATCAACCCCGCTTTTACAAGCAGTTCATCTTTATAGCCTTTTGTCTTTAAATACCGATACAGATCATCACTGTATTTATTCGAATATCCCAGACCAAAAGCGGTGATCGTCTCCTCACTCAGTCCTCTGCCAGTCAAATAGGTATGTGCCAGTTTCCCCTGCTCGGTCTTTAACTGGGCATAAAAATATTTTGCGGCAAGCTTATTGATCTCCAGCAGTGTCGCCTTCAGATCAGCTCTCTCTTTTGCTTCTTTGGAATACTCCACTTCCGGAATATCCACTCCTGCCCGCTCAGCAAGCATCTTAAACGCTTCCACGAAAGAATAATTCTCATATTCCATAATAAACGTAAATACATTGCCTCCCGCACCACATCCGAAGCAATAATACATCTGCTTTCCGCGGCTGACTGAAAAAGAAGGGGATTTTTCATTGTGAAACGGACAAAGTCCAAAATAAGAACTTCCTTTTTTCTGTAACTTTACATATCCGGAAATGACGTCCACAATATCATTTTTTTGTCTTACTTCTTCTATTAAGTCTTCTGAAAAGTACATGTTGTCCTTCCTTCCAAATAAATTACCCTACATTTATACTTATTCGACAAATCCTTTTGATTTCCTTTAAATTTTCCAAGATTCCGGCACAAAAATTTCCTGAAACTTTTTTACCGCATAATTATCGGTCATCCCAGCTATATAATCACAGATAATCTGTTCTTTGCCGTCACCTCTCAGCACTGCACGTTGCAACTCCCGCTCAGGAAGTTTTTCGAAATGCTCCGAATAGTACTCATAGAGATTCTGTACCAATTTGATTGCTTTTTCCTCCTCGCTTTTTGCGAGAGGATTCCTGTAGACATTTTCAAACATAAATTTACGCAGTCCCATAAGTGCCGCTTCTACTTCTTCTGACATCTGAATCTTTGGTTGATCCATACTATGTATGATCACATCGTGTATCATCGTATTTAATCTTGCTCGGGTTGTGTTCCCTAATATTTTCCGATATTTTGGCGGAATGTCTGCTTCACTCAGTATCCCGCCGCGTATCGCATCATCAATATCATGATTGATATATGCAATCTTATCAGATAATCTCACAATCTGCCCTTCCAAAGTAAATGGCTTTCCCGATGTCTGATGATTTCGAATTCCGTCAACAACCTCCTCCGTCAGATTCAGTCCCTCTCCTCGTTTTTCTATGCATTCTACAACACGAACACTCTGCTCATTATGCTTGAACCCAAGCGGACAGATCTGGTTGAGCGCCCGCTCTCCGGCATGACCAAACGGGGTATGCCCAAGGTCATGTCCGAGACTGATGGCTTCTGCCAAATCTTCATTTAAGCGAAGTGCTTTTGCAATCGTGCGGGCATTCTGCGAGACTTCCAGCGTATGCGTCAGTCTCGTCCGATAATGATCTCCTTTCGGGAGCAAAAACACCTGTGTCTTTTGTTTCATTCTTCGAAATGCCTTACAATGCAAAATTCGATCCCTGTCTCTTTGAAATACCGGTCGGATATCACATTCCTCTTCTTTTACCTTTCTTCCTTTGGAATCCTTGCTCAACGTCGCATATGGACTCAAATATTCAATTTCTCGTAATTCTAATTGTTCTCGAATCGTCATCTTACTCTCCCTTATTTTTCAGTCGTTCCTCTATCGCATTTACAACCGTCTCAAGCACCTTGATTCTCGCATAATACTTGCAGTTTCCTTCCACTACAATCCAAGGTGCTTTTTCTGTGGAAGTTCGAATCAGCATCTCATTTACAGCTTCTTCGTACTGATCCCATTTTTCTCGGTTTCTCCAGTCTTCCTCCGTGATCTTCCACTGCTTGTCCGGATTTTTCTCACGTGCCCTGAACCTTCTCTCCTGTTCTTCCTTATCAATATGAAGCCAGAATTTCAGGACAACCGTACCGGCATTCACCAAATCCCGTTCCATGTCATTGATTTCCTTATACGCTCTCTGCCACTCTTTTTTACTGCAAAATCCTTCAATCCGTTCCACCAGTATCCTTCCGTACCACGTTCTGTCAAAAATAGCAATATGCCCTGCTTTTGGCATTGCTCTCCAAAATCGCCAAAGATAATGATGTGACCGCTCCATATCATTCGGTGACGCTGTCGGATGCACCACATATCCTCTCGGATCCATTTTTTCCGTCAGTCTCTTGATTGCGCCACCCTTGCCAGCCGCATCCCAACCCTCAAATCCTAATACAACCGGAATACCTTTCCGGTATAGTTCTCCATGCAGTTTTTCTATCTCTTTCTGCAGTTTCTTTAATCTCTTCTTATATTCCGCCTTCGTATAAGAACAATCCAAATTGGCTTTTGCCAAGACTGTCTCCGATATTTCATTGTTTACAAGCACTTTATCCGGCATGATTTCTTCTTGTTTTTCCTGTTTTCTTTTCTCTATTTCCGCCGAAAGGCAATTGATTACTGTCGTGTAGATTTTTATTGTTGCAAATCTTCGGTCTGTCGCTTCCACGATTGTCCACGGTGCATAGTCTGTATCGGTTTTCTGCAGCATCTCCTCATTCATTCTTTTATACTTTTTAAACTCTCGATTCCGCTTCAGATCTTTTTTGCTCACTCGCCACGCTGTCTCTTTCCTGGCCAATAATTTATCGAATCGCTTTTTCTGTTCCTCTTGGCTGATACACAAAAATATTTTGATCAAAACCATACCATCGTCTGTCAACTGCCGCTCAAAAGACTGAATCGAATCATACGCAGACAGAACCTCTTTTTCTCCTGCTTTCTTTTCAAACCGATCAATCAGGACTTTACGGTACCAACTGCTGTCATAAATTGCGATTCTTCCTTTTTCCGGCATTTTTGTCCAAAATCTCCATAAAAACGGATATTTCTTTTCTTCCTCACTTTCATTCTTTACTGCATACACTTCAAATCCTCTCGGATCTAATGGACGAATCAATTCTGCAATCTGAATTCCTTTTCCAGATGCGCCAAATCCTTCAAAGGCAATCATAATCGGAATATTTAAATTTCTGCACACTCGTTGTAACTGTGCAAGCTTTCTCTCCAGCACACTGATTCTTCTTTGATATTCGTCTTTCTCCATTTTCTTTGTCAAATCTATCTTTTCCAGCATAAATATTCCTCCCATTACAGATATTTTTATGCAATTACGCGATTCATTATACAATTATATAACAATTATCTTTTCTTTTCCATAATTATCTATATTTAATAAATTTTAAAAAAAGTGTTGACATTTCACACAAATCATAGTATTATAATCAAGTAGCAAGGAGCTGTTACGCAGGAGTGTCGGAACTGGCAGACGAGCAAGACTAAGGATCTTGTAAGCAATGCGCTTGTGTGGGTTCAAGTCCCATCTCCTGCATCTTAAAAGAAATCTTTTGTTGAAAGATTTCTTTTTTTGTACTCTCTTTTAACTGATACTATTTTCCCTTTTTATAACTTAAAAAGAATAGCATTCGCTATTCTTTTTTAATCGGGGTGACAGGATTCGAACCTGCGACCTCCTGGTCCCAAACCAGGCGCTCTAGCCAAGCTGAGCCACACCCCGTTATTTTGTTTTTTGTTGTCATCTCCGTGACACAATAGCTATTATATATGCACATCACGGAAATGTCAACAACTTTTTTTAATTTTTTTTATTTTTTTCAAAATCGGTTATTTTACACATATTCCAGCTCAAAATGAACCTCTCCTTCTGCATCAATCTCCATCATTACAAAAGTCGCTCTCCGCCCCTCCTGCCGTGGATATGAGAGGCTTCCCGGGTTAATGACGATGATATCTTCATCAAATTCCAAATCCGGCTTATGTGTATGCCCGTACATGACGATATCCGCTTTTCTCAATCTTGCCTCTTCTTTTAACCGAGCAGTTCCCATAGATACATAGTAATTATGTCCATGGGTGATGAATATATTATACTTTCCAAGTGTGAACTCTCTTTCTTTCGGCAAAAATGAAAAGAAATCATTATTCCCTGCAACCATATAAGTCTCGCAGTCCGCCACCGCTTCAATGTAATGTTCACCGTTCTCCACATCTCCCATATGGATGAGTGCATCAATTTTTCCGACGCGTTCTAACACCTCATCTAAATTTCTGTGACTTCCATGTGTATCACTTACGATTAATACTCTCATAGTTTTTTCTCCATAATTTCACGCATTGCACGAAGTGCTTTCCCTCGGTGGCTCAGTTCATTCTTCTTCTCCGGATCAAGTTCTGCTGTCGTGCATCCGTATTCCGGGAGATAAAAGATCGGATCATAGCCAAAACCATGCTCTCCGGCGATTTCGTAGCCGATACGCCCTTCAATTGTCCCTCTGACTACTTCTGTCGTTCCGTCTGGAAATACCGCAGCCACTGCACAGACAAATCTCGCTGTACGTTTTTCATCCGGTACTCCTTTCAGACGGTCAAGCAGCATATTATTTTTGATATCATACGATGTATCCACCCCCGCATAGCGTGCAGAATAAATTCCCGGCTCCTTGTTCAGGTAATCAATCTCCAAACCAGAATCATCTGCAAGCACAATACAGTTGCCGGCAATTTTTGCAATCTCCGTCGCCTTGATCAATGCATTTTCTTCAAACGTGCTTCCATCTTCCACAACATCCACATCAATACCAGCTTCTTTCATCGACTGGATTGGCATTCCAAGGTCAGAAAGGATCATGCGGATCTCTTTCATTTTATTCTCATTACCTGTTGCAAATATAATCTTTGGTTCCATATTCGGTTTCCTCCTTTATTTCTTCTGTTTTGGTGGTTTCGGTCCCAGAAATTGATAAAAATACGTCTTCAGCATTCCATTGTAAATCTTTCGGTTCTTGTCCGCTTTTCTGCCAAAATACTTTTCTGTATCCTCATAGCTTGTAATCATATATGCCGACCAGCTGTCCAAGTTGCGGAAGCTGTCACCAAACTCTCTATATAGCCCGGGAAGGTTCTCTTTTTCTTCCAAACGCTCTCCGTACGGCGGGTTTGTGATAATGAATCCATATTTTTTTGGATGGCGCAGATCTTTCACAGCACGCTCCTGAAAATGAATCAAATGATCCACCCCTGCCTCTTTTGCGTTTTCACGAGCTGCTCTGACTACATCTCCATCGATATCATATCCCTGGATGTCCACTTCAATGTCATCATTAATCAAACTGTTTGCTTCATCAATCGCATCGTACCACGCTTTTTTCGGAATCAGGTTACTCCATTCTTCTGCGGTAAACGATCGGTTCATTCCGGGTGCAATATTCGCCGCAATCATCGCTGCCTCAATCGGAAATGTTCCACTTCCGCAAAATGGGTCGACAAGTATTCTATCTTTTCTCCAAGGTGTCAGCATGATCAGCGCTGCCGCAAGAGTCTCAGTAATCGGGGCCTTGCTTGACAGCTGTCTGTATCCTCTCTTATGTAAAGAAACACCGGATGTGTCAATTCCGACCGTCACGATATCTTTCATCAGAAAAACGCGTATCGGATAGGAGGCTCCACTTTCTTCAAACCAATCCACATGATAGTGTTCTCTCATGCGGTTTACCATCGCTTTTTTCATAATAGACTGGATATCGGATGGACTAAACAGTTTGCTTTTTACCGATGCCGCCTTTGTCACCCAAAACTTTCCATCTTTCGGAACGTATTTCTCCCAAGGAATTTTTTTTGTATGTTCAAACAGCTCTTCAAATGTAACTGCCTTAAAACTTCCCACTTTCAGAAGTACTCTCTCTGCGGTCCGCAAAAATATATTCGCCCTGCAGATTGCCTCTGCATCTCCATAAAACGATACCCTTCCATCTTCTACATTTGAAATCTCATATCCGAGATCCTGTATTTCTCTTTTTAACACAGCCTCAAGTCCAAAATGACATGGCGCTATTAATTCCATTCTTTCCATTCTCTTCCTCCTGTTTCTATATACTTTATATTACGTGTAAGGCGTCCCACTGTCAAGAGACGCCACATATTAACAGAGATGGGAAATGATCACATTCCCCATCCCTTGCTGTCCGCTTAATAGTTGTTGCTTTCGTTTCTGCTTGCATCAGATGCGCTCGCTTTATTCTTAGATGCATTTGAGTTTGTATTTTTGCTTGTTGCCTTGTTAGATGTCTTATTCTTGCTCTGTGCATTACCATAAGAAGAAGTTGCGTTGTTGTTCATTGAATTGTTGTTTGTTGCATTATTATTTTTTGCCATTGTTTCATTCCTCCTGAGATTTTAATTGGTACAAACCTTATTATCTCTCATCCGAAATGTTTTATGCATTCAACTTTTTTCACAAATTACTTCTTAACAGTCTCTGAACCTGCTTAAGAAATTTTTAATTTTTAACTTGCTTTTTTTTCCAATCTATATTATACTAACTCTTGTAGAAAGCGATTTTCTACAACCCCTTATTAATTATTTATACTCCCCTCAAAAAGACCAATGGCTCCCCCATTGGTCTTTTTATTTTCGGCGGAGCATGTTGAAAATCGTCACAACCAATATCAAAGGAATTGCAATCGGCAACACAATCGAGAGAATCCCCAATATCAAAGAAATAATAAGAATAATAATAGCAATCACGCCCAAAATAACCGCGGCCTTCTTCCACCAGGTGTCCAGTCCAAACACATGAATCTTTTGGCTTTGCTGTTTCTGTTCCTGATCGCTCCACACTTCCTCTGAGTTGATGCTCTCCTGCGGCCCACTCATCTTTTCTTCCAATAGGATTGTCTTGGCAATCGCCCATGGATCTCCAAGCATGTCCATCACTTCCTGCTCCGATTTTCCACTTTTCATTTCCTCTTTGATATAGTTTTTATAATATTCTACATTATCCTGAACCTGAGCTGCGCTCAATTCATTCTCCAATGCTTTTTTTAATTGTAATAAAAAATCACTGCTTCTCATACATTCACCTCCGTGTTATTCTTTATATGCAGAATAACACAAAGGCTTCTATATGAAAAGCAGTTTTTTATACTTCGAACAACAGATCCCCGTAAGACGGCATCGGCCACATCTCTTTATTTACAATCATTTCCAGTGCGTCTACCGGCTCACGCAACGCCTGCATTCCGGTTACAACTCTATCTTTGAAAAATTCCGCCTGTGCCGGACCTTCCTGCATCTGGCATGCCTCATCTGTCACCACAATCAGATCTTTCAAAGCTTTTCTAGTCTGAGCCAGCAATTCGGAAGATTCTTTCAAAAGCTCTTCCTGCACACTTACTCCAACATCTCCACACGCCTCACGCACCTGATTAATAGAATTTGCAAGAGAGGTAATATATTTGATTACAGCTGGAATAATATGTTTGCTCGCAATGTCGATCATCGCTCTCGCTTCTATATTGATCGCCTTCGCGTAAGTCTCGTATTTAATCTCTGCACGTGATTCCAATTCCGCTCTTGTGAACACGCCAAACTTTTCAAACAACTCGACCGTTTTCTCCGTTGTCAGATATTCAATCGATTCCACAGTTGTTCTAATATTCGGAAGCCCTCTTCTCTTTGCCTCCTCTACCCATTCGTCAGAATATCCGTTTCCGTTAAATACGATTCTTTGATGCTCAGAAGCAAACTGCTTGATCAAATCATGTACTTTCATGTCAAAGTCTTCTGCTTTCTCCAACTCATCGCAGACTTCCTGAAATACTTCTGCCACAATCGTATTCAGCACGACATTCGGCGCTGCCACAGAATCTCTGGAGCCCACCATACGGAACTCGAACTTATTTCCGGTAAATGCAAACGGTGAGGTACGATTTCTATCTGTCGCATCTTTCGCAAAATCAGGCAGGGTGCGGACACCCGTCTGTAATTTTCCACCTTTCAGACTGTGAGTTGCCTCTCCTGTACTGATCAATTGTGAAAGTACATCTTCTAACTGTTCACCTAGATATACCGAAATAATCGCCGGAGGCGCCTCATTTGCCCCAAGTCTGTGGTCATTTCCCACATCCGCAGCAGATTCTCTCAATAACTCGGCATGTCTGTCTACCGCACGTAAAATACATGTCAGAACAAGCAAAAACTGAATATTCTCATGCGGTGTTTTTCCCGGATCTAAAAGATTAATTCCATCGTCAGTCGTCAGAGACCAGTTGTTATGCTTTCCTGAACCGTTCACCCCCGCAAATGGTTTTTCATGCAATAAGCAGTGCAGCCCATGACGGTATGCAACCTGCTTTAATGTCTCCATCACAAGCTGATTGTGGTCAACTGCCACATTACACTGTGCATAAATTGGCGCCAGCTCGTGCTGCGCCGGTGCAACCTCATTATGCTGTGTCTTTGCGGACACTCCTAATTTCCAGAGCTCCTCATTGACATCCTTCATAAAGAGTGCAATACGCTCACGAATTGCCCCGAAATAATGATCGTCCAGTTCCTGTCCCTTTGGCGGCATTGCGCCAAATAACGTTCTTCCCGTAAAAATAAGATCTTTCCGTTTCAGATATTTTTCCCGGTCAACCAAAAAGTATTCCTGCTCCGCTCCTACTGACGGTGTCACTCTCTGAGAAGTTGTGTTTCCAAACAGGCGAAGAAGTCTTAGTGCCTGTTTGTTAATCGCCTCCATAGATCGAAGTAATGGTGTCTTTTGGTCCAAGGCTTCTCCTGTATACGAGCAAAATGCTGTCGGTATGTAAAGAATCGCTCCCGTTCCGGTTGCATCTTTTTTGATAAATGCCGGAGACGTACAATCCCATGCCGTATATCCTCTCGCCTCGAATGTGGCTCTAAGTCCTCCTGACGGAAATGACGACGCATCAGGTTCTCCCTTGACAAGCTCTTTCCCTGAGAACTCCATCAACACCTTTCCATCTGACTTTGGCGCTGAAATAAAGGAATCATGTTTTTCCGCGGTTGCCCCGGTAAGAGGCTGAAACCAATGTGAATAATGCGTTGCACCTTTTTCAATCGCCCATTCTTTCATCTCATGTGCCACTACATCCGCAATCGACTGCTCTAATTCTTTTCCTTCTTGAATTGTTCTCTTTAATTCTTTATATACTTTTTTCGGCAGGCGCTCCTGCATAACAGAATCATTGAAAACATTTTCGCCAAATATCTCTGCTACATTTATTATCTCACTCATTGTTTCACCCTTCCCAGTTCATTCGTTTCTTGCAAAATATTCTCTTCTAAGATACTCTAATTTTTTTTAAAATGCAAGGAAAAATAAAGAAGGTGACGGAAATAACTTCCATCACCCTCGATTAAGAACTTGTCCTTATTAAGCTTTATTAACAGAACCAAATAATTCCATTTTTTCTTTTACAGTTGCTTTGATTGCCTCTGCACCTGGAGCTAATAATTTACGTGGGTCAAATCCTTTTCCCTGTAAATCTTTTCCAGCTTCAACATATTCACGAGTTGCTGCTGCGAATGCTAACTGGCACTCTGTGTTTACGTTGATCTTAGCAACACCTAAGTCGATTGCTTTTTTGATCATATCTTCCGGAATACCTGTTCCTCCGTGAAGTACTAATGGCATATCTCCTGTCAATTTCTGGATTGCATCTAATGTCTCAAAGCTCAATCCTTCCCAGTTCTCTGGATATTTTCCGTGAATGTTACCGATACCTGCTGCTAACATAGATACTCCAAGATCAGCGATTGCTTTACATTCTTCTGGATCTGCACATTCACCTTTTCCAACAACGCCGTCTTCTTCTCCACCGATTGAACCAACCTCTGCTTCAAGAGACATTCCTTTTTCGTTACAGATTGCAACTAATTCTTTTGTCTTAGCTACGTTCTCTTCGATTGGATAGTGTGAACCATCAAACATTACTGAAGAAAATCCAGCTTCAATACATTTCTGGCATCCTTCGTAGCTTCCGTGGTCTAAGTGAAGTGCTACCGGAACTGTAATATTCAGTTCTTCTAACATTCCGTTTACCATTCCTACGATTGTCTTGTATCCTGCCATATATTTTCCAGCGCCTTCAGATACACCGAGGATTACTGGTGAGTTGCATTCCTGAGCTGTAAGTAAGATTGATTTTGTCCATTCTAAGTTGTTAATGTTGAATTGACCTACTGCGTAGTGTCCTGCTTTTGCTTTTTCAAGCATTTCTTTTGCTGATACTAACATTGTTGTTTCCCTCCGATTCTTTACTATAAGTTTTGACGTTTTTATTATAAACCATATTCCTCAAAAAAGAAACCCTAGAACCAGAATTCTCTTTTTCTCATTAAGATTATCAGTGCCAGTGCGGAAACTACGCATCCTGTCAGCGCTATAGGCAACTGATTATTATCTCCGGTTTTCACAGGATTCTTAAATGGTGTCTGTGGTTTCTCCGGTTTTTGCGGCTTCTGAGGTTCTTCCGGCTTCTGTGGTTTTTGTGGATCTTGTGGTTCTTGTGGTTCTTCCGGCTCTTCTGGTTCCTGTGGCTCTTCCGGCTCCCCTGGATCCGTCTTCTTCTCTTCAAACTTAGCAGTCAGTTCTACATCTTTCTCCACAGTAAATCTGTATTCTGCCTCTGTGCTGATGATTTCTTCGCCTTCCAGCCAGCCCACAAACTGATATCCCTCTTTTGCAGAAGCAGTCACCGTCACTTCTTCTCCTGCTTTGTATGTCTCTTTTTGTGGATTCACTTCCACTGTTCCCATCTTGTCATCATTTGTCTTCACATTGACTTTGTAGGTTTTCTCCGGCTCTTCCGGCTGTTCCGGTTCTTCTGGGAATTCTCCGAGGAATTTTGCATCTGCCCAGTCCGCATGGTCATTATAGTTATTTTCGCCCTGCAATGCTTTTAGGACAACTTTCTTCGCACCTTCCGGTACTTCTACTTCGAACTTCTGCATTGGGTCTTTTTGCACCATCTCTCCACTGTCAAATACCTGTTCGCCATCGATTTCGATAATAAACTGTACCGCCCCAAATTCGGCATTATATTGGCAGTAATCGATTCCTGCAAATCCTTCCAGCGCCTTATAGCCTTTTCCTTCCACATCATAGATGATCACAGATTCCGCATGTACTCCGAGTCCTTTCTCAAAGGATACCGGTTTCCCATTTTCATCCGCCAGCTGAATCGTATCGCCCGAGTGATTCTTGTCACGGTTGACACCATCTCCATACCCTACTGTTGCGCTTTCCCATTCTAAGTCAGATAAATGTGCGCCTTTTCGCAGTGCAATATGGTAAGTCTCTTTTGTCTTTCCGTCTGCCGCTGTCACTGTGATATCAATATTCTGAAGTCCATTGTATACATCAAGTTCTCCGTCAAAAGAATTGCCTTTTGCCACTTGTTTCTTTACCTGTTTCACTTCCACAGTTGCGTCCGGATCAAGCGCCGTCACTTTCAATGCAACTTTATCCCGATCCACAAACTGTTCACTTGCCTTCTGCTCATTCAGAAAATCAGAAGTAATGTCTTTTTCATTCAAAACAACTTCCTTGATCCCTGCGTCTGCATCAAAATGTTTGTAAACGGTAATCCGATAATTTACTTTAAATAATCCGTCATTGGCTGTGCACTGCACAAGAAGCTGATTTTCCCCGTCTTTCAGTTTCTCGAATGTCGCTTCATTTCCATCTGCCACATTTCCATTCAGAGAAATCTTTACTTTTGCCGCATCTGTGTTCACTTTCACTTTTAACGCTTCTTCCTCTTTTCCAAGCGCAAAGAAATACTCTTCTTTTCCCTGCTCAAATGATTCCAGCGCCCTGTCGTTCAACAAAATATCCGTCACTTCCAACTCAGAGGAAGGCATGTAAATCACATTTAAAATATACTGCTCATAAGTAATATTGTCTTCTCCGTAAACCCGCACATAAAAACTGTTCAGCCCATTGCGGAATTTTGCATTTGCCGTATATGTGCCATCTGCCTCCGACACTTTCAGCGGTGTTCTGTACTCATTTTGTAGCACTTCCACTTTTCCGACTTTGCCGCTTGTCTTTACCAAAATGTCAGATGCCTTCTGACTGCCGTCTGCATTTACATAAAAGCTCTTCTCTTCCATTGGCGCTGACTGTTCAAACTCAAGTGCCGGCATACTGAGTCCGTCAATTTGAACCGCACTCTCTCCCTGCATTTTTGCAGTCAATACATACTCTTTGCTGCCGCGCACAATCTTAATCTCGTCCTGAGCCTTTACATCCAAAACAAAACTGTCTGTATTTTTCAGCTCCTCTTTGAGTTCTGTTCCATTGTGGTACACTTTTGTTGTTCCGAGGCTGTCATTTACGGAAACATAAGAAAATACGGCTTTCTGTAATCCTTTCGGCACAAGAACAAGCTGCTTTCTGTTATTTCCACGTTCGTATACAACTCCATTGTTCACGGAAATTTCCTGCAGTTCTTCTGTATTTTCCGGTGTACTTTCCACTTTAACCTTTTCACTTGGTTTTCCCGGAATTCCGTACTGGTCTTTTGGGTACACCTGTACTGCAACATCTGCCTTGCCTGCAACAGCGAACTCTTTTTCTTTTGTTACTGCTGTCTTCTCTGTCTCGCCTTCTTTCCAGTACCACCTGAACAGCGTTTCTCCTTCTTTCGCACCTTCTGCATCGGCAAATCGGTACTCTGCTTTTGCCTTTCCCTCTTCCATGCGCGCTGTCACATCCGATACGGTCGGTCGGACAGTTTTTGCTTTCTGAACAGAAACAGCCTCTGTTTTTAGCAATGCCTCAAAATCTGTATCCGCACTTCCCACATGGAAATCTGAGAAAACAACGCTCTTTCCTCTTGCGTTTGTCTCCCAACAAGCCATACCGATTTGATAATTACTGCCAATCGATGTGCTGTCAAACTCTTTCACTGTCTCCCATGCGCCATTCTCTTTCTTGTAGGAAAGCGTTACCTTATCTCCTTTTTTAGTCATTCCAAGATAAGCTGAATTCAGCGTATTATCTTCCGCTTTTCCGCCAAATTCCTGTGCCGATCCATTTGCCTCAGTCACGCTTGCAATTCCATCGTAGTGTGATTTCTTTCCTACGGTCACATAATTATCATCATCCTTGTAAAGTACAAACGAAGCTGTATCCCATTGACCTCCCTCTTTCACCGGAAGTCCGTCCACCTTTACGACTGTGCGAAGATTATGTTTATCCACATCTTTTGGATCATATAAAAATAAATTTTTTACCGTGTTTGTCTCGTTATACAGATCACCTCTCTGCATCACAATCTGAACAGAAGTATCCGCCAATGTATATCTCGCCTTGTCTTCCCTTGTAATCGCAAAATCAGAGTTCAGCGCTTTCACTTCTCCTCCGGAAATGATCACTGCCTTTCGATCTGTGTATGTTCCATTTGCAGCATTTACCCACACAACACCATTTTCTCTTGCAGTCAGTTCGCCCGTCTCGGAAATCACTGCCGCCTCTGTCTCTTCTCCCGTAAAGAAATCTGTCACAGACCATGCCGCATCAGTTCTTTCTTTCAGCGTAAATGCAAGTTTCTCACCCACTTTTACTTCCCGGTTATCTTCTCCCTGAATCACAATATGCTCTGCACCTTCCGCCGAACCTTTGACCGTCACTTCAATTTCATTTGATTTCACAATCGTATCATTCCAGCGGTAATATGCAAAAATTGTTGCAGTACCGGCTTTCTGACCCGCAATCTGTCCGTTTTTATCTACAGATACAATATCCGGATTGCTGCTTGCATAGTAAATATTGCGCGCCGGAGCAGCCGGAGCCTGATTTTTGTCCCGAATTACTTTGATGTCATCTCCCTTGATCGTAATGTTATCCGCTGTCGCATCATCTTCGGCAACTGCATATAACTTCAATCCATCATCATATACGTTATTTTCAATTGTAATATCTTTTGATTTTGTAAACTCAAAAACATTATCTACTCTTTTATCGTTCGTATTTCCCTGAACATCCGTTTTCAGCTGTATGGTCTGTCCTGTTTCAATCTGTTTGTTTTCCAGCGCAATATCAATCTTTACATCCGGGTTCATACGGAATACTTTATTGTTCTTAAAGGTAAGATTTTCCACACTCTCAGCTTTGACAACCGTATCCTCATCCATGTAGAATGTATTCCCTTCAATGCTGATGTTCTTGTGAATCGGATTCGATGCATCCGGGAACTGTCCGCCCTTTGTAACCGGGTGGATATAAATTGCCGGCGCATACTCCCAGCTCGTTCTTCCAATATCTTTGATATAAAATGTGTTATTCCGAATCTTCATGTCACGGATTGGACCGGATTCGTACCAGTCATTCGAGTCATTTGACAAATAAATCGTCGCCATAGACATATTGTGGAATACATTATTTTCAATAATTACTTCATTTCTTGTCGTGCAAAGAATTCCTCGTGTCGGCACGTTTCGGAACGTACAATTGCGAATCGTAACCTTCGGCGTATATGTCACGTTCTCCGCCACATATTTTGGCTGTCCGCCCACTCTGTCTGACAAATTCTCCGGCAATGCTTCCTTGAATTTAATAACCATCGTCCGAAGGTCTTTTCCGTCTTCTCCCGGATTTGAAACAACCTCTTCCACTTCATACTGTTTCTCCCCATCTGTGGAAGACAAGAAATCTCTTGTAAAAAATTGCACTTTATCGCCCGCATGGTATTGTGGGAAACCTCCCTGCTGGTTATGAATATATCGCAATTCCAATGTGTGATCGTCTATTCTTTTTTCCACTCTCGTAAATGTTCCGTGAAGATTAATCGGGTCATCATGTGTATTTGCAAAATTACAGTCTTCAATCACAATCTCTCCCGCTGCCCCCGATGCATGAATTCCATCTGCAAAGCTCACTGTCATATGACCGGAATTCTCTCTTGGCATCAGATTACATTCTTTGTAATACACATCTTCACTCATCTGAATCAGCCAGCCGAACCCGTGCATAAAATGCACGTTGACTTTCTCCGCATGGACGTTTTTACTCTCCCACGTAAATGCCCCCGCCGTCTCTCGCACTGCGCTGCTCGCCAGTTCAAAGACCATACCGCTTTCCTGCATTGCAGGGCGCGCTCCGTTATAGAATACGCGTACTTGATTATCTTCCAACTGCTCGATTCTTGATGCATTCTGGAATGGTCCCTGATTTGTATAATAGCTTCTTGTCATCTCGTCGTCCGGATGGTAAGCAACTACCGAATAAGAATTGTGGATTCCCAGTTCCGTCCAATACGGCTGATTCGTATAAGGGCTGTTCTCACTCTTCCAAAGAATGGTATTACCCTGAATTTCATACGGGAAACAATTTGGAATATAGAAATCTGTATAGTCATTTCCGCCATCTTTTCCCATGCCCGTCACTGTCATCTCAGATACAGTAGGTACTTCAAAATCCCACGAAAAATCATGCAGTGTAATATTTTCAGATTTTGCCACCGCCAAAGCCATCATATTGCCATGCATCATAAACAGAGAACCATTTCCCTCAATCGTCAAGTTCTTCTGACCTTCAATCAAAATTCCGATGGTCTTGATTGGGTTCTCGATACTATTTGTGTTCGATGTATGATACTCTCTCTGCTGCGCCTTGTCTTTGTAAATGTGATACTCCCCTTTCGGGAAATTCAAGGTTACTGATTTCTTTCCTCCATCAGACACCTTTTTTGCTTCCTCCAGCGCGTTCCAAATTGCCTCCGCACTGTCGTTAATTCCGGTCGGGTCTGCTCCAAACTCAAGCACATCAATTACAATGTCACTCTTTTTTGTCGTCTTCTCTTCTTTTTTTGCCAAACCGGTAATCGGCTGAAAAAGCAGCGACAACGCAAGAAGAAGACTCAACACCTTTCCTATTGTTTTATGTTTTTTCATAATATTCCTCCTTTTCCTTTTCATTACTTCTAATTTATATGTTTTGCCCTGCTTTTTCAATAGTTTTATTTGTCTTTTGTGCTTTTCGTCAATTTGCACATAAAATTTGCACAAAAAATATCCGCAGATTACTCTACGGATATTTCAGACTGTAGACAAAGTTGGTGCTGGGAGTTATCCCCAGCACCACTTTTCTGTAAATAGCCTCTGTTTTAATAAAAATCTTAAAAAACTCCAAAATTCTTTCATATTAGATTCCCTGATTTCTAAAATTCTTGCCAACTTTTTCAAATTCATACACGCAAACGTAAGCCCGGCTTTCATTTCCATCCGTGCTTTTCCTATGTATTGAGTGTAACGGAAACCATGTTGTTCTTTTGCTGTTCCGAAAAGTCGCTCAATCGTTTCCTTTCGTTGTTGATATATTTCCTTGTTACCAATTGTATGGCGAATATCTTCTGCTTTCTCCATATATTCTTCCCATACATGTCTAGTAATGAGTTTTACATGATCTTTACTTTCTGTGCATTGATGCAAGTATGGGCAACTGCTACAGAACAATCCGCAACTCTTATATTCACGATATCCATCCCGATTTGTTGTACTGTATTTTAAAATCTGGTTTCCAGGACAGACGTAACAATCATAATACTCATCGTAGGCATACTCATATTTTTTGAAAAAACCTTCTTTCGTCATTGGTCGTTTATACGGAAAAAGAGGTTGGATTCCATCCTCCAAGAGAAGATGGGCGATGGCAGGCGTTTTATAGCCGGCATCCATTATCATCATATCCGGTTTGAAATCTTTTATTTTCTCATACAATAGCGGGAATGTACGGCTATCATGTTCGTTTCCAGGATGAACAGTATATCCTAAAATCCAACCATGTTTATCACAAGCTGTTTCTACTGCATATGCAAAAACATGTTTATGTTCTCCTTTACGAAACCAGCCGCTTTCCGGATCGCTAGTGCTGCACTTTTGTGTTTTTGCTCCTTCAGGAATCTGAGATTCTGTTTCATCTGCAAAACTTCCGCCTGCAGTTGGTGGTGGAGAATCGTTTTTATCATTATCTTTCAAGGGTTTCTTCCCGTGTGCCGCCCGGTCTTTCTGAATTTCTTCTTTTAATTCCTGCTCGTACCATGATGCCTGTTCATGTGCCACCCGTTTTCTCATCTTTTTACTATTTGCACATGCTTTCACATGTGTAGAATCCACAAAAATCTGTTCTGTATCTACCAATTTGAATTTCATGCATTCTTCTAAAATCTTTGAAAAAATCTGTTCAAAAAGATCTGTATCTTTAAAACGACGTGTATAGTTCTTTCCAAAAGTAGAAAAATGTGGTACGGGATCCAACATATCCAATCCGAGAAACCATCGATATGCAATATTTACTTCAATTTCTTTTATTGTTTGCCGCATACTTTTTATGCCATAAAGGTACTGAATAAAAGGAATTTTAATCAGCATAACTGGATCCATACTTGGACGTCCGTTATCAGGAGAATATTTTTCTTCAACAAGTTCATAAATGAAGTTCCAGTTAATCGCTTTGTCTATCAAGCGAAGCATATGGTTTTGAGGAACCATATCATCCATACAAAACATCTGTATTTGTTCTCTTTTTTTATCTGCATTTTTCGTCATCATAAGCACTACCTCCTGATACTCTAATTATATCATGAAGTGCTTGAAAAACCTTGGAAAATAAAGTTGATAACCGAACCATTTTTCTTGGTAAATCTATGGAAAAAAGTTAGAAATGTGGAAAACATGATAAAAGAAAAGCCCGGACTTCTGTCCGGGACTTTGTCTACAGTCTGAAATATCCGCAGATTACTCTACGGATATTTTTAAAAATGACTCCAAGGGGAATCGAACCCCTGATTCCAGCGTGAGAGGCTAGCGTCTTAAC
>OMEJ01000051.1_pt1 | contig 141069 bp, 132 predicted proteins | sample 1645361 | NCBI WGS metagenome assembly OMEJ01 (sample SAMEA103958156, study PRJEB25191) | human gut metagenome
CGGGCCTCGTCGCGAGCCATCTCATGCACGGTGTCGTGGATGGCGTCCAGGTTGTGCTGCTTGGCCAGCTTAGCCAGCTCGAACTTGCCGGCGGTAGCGCCGTTCTCGGCGTCAACACGCATCTCCAGGTTCTTCTTGGTGGAGTCGGTCACGACCTCGCCCAGCAGCTCGGCAAACTTAGCGGCGTGCTCGGCCTCCTCATAGGCGGCCTTCTCCCAGTACAGACCGATCTCGGGGTAACCCTCGCGGTGAGCCACACGGGCCATAGCCAGGTACATACCGACCTCGGTGCACTCGCCCTGGAAGTTCTCACGCAGACCCTGCATGATCTCCTCGGGAGCGCCCTGAGCCACGCCTACCACGTGCTCAGCAGCCCAGCTCTTCTCGCCGGCCTGCTCCACGAACTTCTCCTTGGGAGCCTTGCAGATGGGGCAGAAATCGGGAGCCTCGGCACCCTCGTGAACATAACCACAAACAGAACAAACAAACTTCTTCATGATAAAACGTCCTCCTCAAAATGTTTTGGCTGCATACATGCTTTGCATTTTCCGTAAAAGGTAAGCTCATGGCGTTCCACCTGGAAGCCATATTGCGACTGCACGGCTTGGTTTAGGTTGGCATCCATCGGGATCTTCTTGAGATCGATGACCGCGCCGCAGCAGGTGCAAACAAAGTGACTGTGGGGGGTGGTGTCCGCGTCGAAGCGCTCCTGGCCGTTGACCACGCCCACGCTTTGGACGGTGCCCTGCTGCTGAAAGAAGAGCAGGTTGCGGTAAACGGTCCCCAGACTCAGGTCCGGGTGAGTGGCCTTCAGAGTTTGGTAAAGCCACTCGGCAGAGGGGTGCGCGTCGGTCTGACGCAGTGCGGTCAGGATTGCCTCCCGCTTTTTACTGTATCGAGTGGTTCGCTCCAAAAAGCCGCCTCCTTCCTTAACAGTAGTAATTCTTGTTTGCGAAATGATAATACCACAGTCGGAAGGACTTGTAAAGAGGGAAATCCCACTTTTTGAAAAAATTTTTTCTCCCGGAGGATTACAGATCATCCCGCCGCAGTGCCCGCAGAATAGAGGCCTCCACCCGGTCGCCGTACTTCATGCCCAGCAGGAACAGGGCGGCACCGGCCACACCGATGAGAGCCATACCCCATACCGGGATGGAGAAGGATGCGCCGCCCAGGGCGCTGGCAAACAGCAGGCCCCAGGGCCGGGTAAGCAGGGCGATAAAAAAGAAGCGCCGCAGGGAGATGGAGGTGAGTCCGGCCAGGATGCACAGCAGGTCGTCGGGGAAGAAGGGGAAAAGGAAGGCCAGCACCAGAAAGACATCGGTCTTGGCGTGGATCACGTCCAGGTATTTGGCCGATACCCGCTCGCCCACCACCCTGTTGACAAAGGACTGCCCCAGGTTCCGGGCCAGCACAAAGACCAGCAGCGAACCCAGCAGCACGGCTGCAAAGGTGAGAAAGAAGGACAGCCAGGTACCGAACATCACGCCCCCCACCAGGGCGGTGATATTGCTGGGGATGGGAGCCAACACCACCGAGAGAAATTGCACCAGGAAAAAGCACAGGTGAGAGTAAGGAGCAAAGCGCTGGATATACGCCTGCATGGATTCCTGAGAGGAGGCGGCGGCAAAAAAGCCGCTGTGCCAGAGAAACACTCCGCCGCCCAGAAGCAGCAGAAGGACTGCCGCCAAAGAGAGATACTTGCCCGCTCGCTTCATGTGGTAAAACCTCTTTATTTCTTAGTTCAGACGGGAAAAGGCGGAAGACGCCCGCGCCGTCCTCCTTAACATACCACACAGTTATTGAAAAATTGCGAATGGATTCTTAAAAATCCATAAAGGACAGCAAAAGATCCCTCCGGCAATGCCGGAGGGATCTTTGAAATCTTACAGAAGGATGATGCCAGAGGCGTCGCAGGCACGCAGAGTGTCCTCGTCCCACAGGGAGACCTGGACCTCGCCGATGTGAGCCTTGCCCAGCAGCAGCATGGATACCCGGGACTGGCCGATGCCGCCGCCCATGGTCAGAGGCAGCTGGCCGCTGAGGAGCATCTTGTGGAAGGGCAGCTCCCGGCGATCGTCGCAGCCGGCCAGGGTGAGCTGGCGGTCCAGGGACTCGGGGCTGACCCGGATGCCCATGGAGGAGATCTCCAGGGACTGACCGTTGACGCTGTCCCAGCACAGCAGGTCGCCGTTCAGGTTCCAGTCGTCGTAGTCGGGAGCGCGGCCGTCGTGGGGCTTACCAGACTTCAGCTTGCCGCCGATGCCCATGAGGAAGGTGACGGGGTGGTCCTTCACAAAGGCGTGCTCCCGCTGTTTGGGGGTGAGATCGGGGTAGAGGTCCTCCAGCTCCTGGGTGGTGATGAAGGTGATCTCCTCAGGAATTTCCGGCAGCACACACAGCTGGGGGAACATGGAGCGCAGGAAGGACTGGGTGTCCCGCAGGGCGCCCACAATGTCACGAACCGTGGCCTTCAGGTAGTCCACCGTGCGGTCCTGGGCCTCGATGATCTTCTCCCAGTCCCACTGGTCCACATAGGCGGAGTGGAGGTTGTCCAGGTCCTCGTCCCGGCGGATGGCGTTCATATCGGTGTACAGGCCCTCACCGGGGTGGAACTGATAGCGCTTGAGGGCCAGGCGCTTCCACTTGGCCAGGGAGTGTACCACCACGGCGGTGTCATCCACGCCACGGATGTCAAAGGAGACAGGACGCTCCACGCCGTTGAGGTCGTCGTTGAGGCCGGAAGAGGCGGCCACAAACAGAGGGGCGGATACCCGGTGCAGCCGCAGCGCGCCGCTCAGCCGGTCCTCAAACAGGCGCTTGAGCAGGCCGATGGCCTTTTGGGTCTCATAAATACTCAGCAGGGGCGCATACCCCTGGGGAATGCTGGAATGTTCCATAGAAATGGAGCCTCCTTTATTTAGAATTGCGTTACGATACGAATTGAAGCGCATGGAGCGGATTTCAATGGAACATATTATAATGCGCCTTTGCAGGAATTGCAATCGCTTCTTGCCAATTTGTCATCCGTCACGTATAATGGGACAAGTAATTTTACGCTCAGGAAAGGGGAGAGCGACCGGATGAAATTGATCTCATGGAACGTAAATGGCCTGCGGGCCTGTTTGAAAAAGGGGTTTTTGGACTTTTATCAGGAACAAAAGCCGGATTTCTGCTGCCTGCAGGAGACCAAGATGGAGCAAGGCCAAGCCGACGTGGACCTGGGGGAGAATATGTTGGAGTACTGGAACTCCGCGGAAAAGAAGGGGTACTCGGGTACCGCCGTCTTTACTCCCCACCAGCCTCTGGCGGTGCGCTACGGCATGGGGAAAGAGGAGCACGACCACGAGGGACGGCTCATCACCCTGGAATATGAGAAGTTCTATCTGGTGTGCTGCTACACCCCCAACTCCCAGAGTGAGCTCAAGCGTTTGGACTACCGCATGGAGTGGGAGGACGACCTGCGCGCCTACCTCATGGAGCTGGACAAGGTCAAGCCGGTCATCTACTGCGGCGACCTCAATGTGGCCCACCGGGAGATCGACCTGAAAAACCCCAAGACCAACCGCATGAACGCCGGATTTACCGATCAGGAGCGGGAGAAAATGACCACTCTGCTCTCCTCCGGCTTCACCGACACCTTCCGCTTCCTCTATCCCGACCTGGAGGGGGTATACTCCTGGTGGTCCTACCGGTTCCAGGCCCGGAAGAAGAACGCGGGGTGGCGCATCGACTACTTTATCGTATCCGACCGCCTGCAAAACGCCATCAAGCGGGCCGAGATCCTCACACAGGTGGAGGGCAGCGACCACTGCCCCGTCCTGTTGGAGCTGGATATTTAAAGGAGGGAGCGGGATGAGACGGAAAGACCGGGAGATCCGGGATCTGGATCAGCTGGAAGATATTTTAAAGGAGTGCGACGCGGTGCGCATTGCCGCCCAGGATGAGGCGGGGCTGTTTATTGTTCCCATGAACTTCGGCTATCGGCTGGAAGGGGAGAAGCTCACCCTGTTTGTCCACTCTGCTCCGGAGGGAAGAAAAGTAGATGCCTTCCGTCAGGGCGGCGTGGTGGCCTTTGAGATGGACTGCGGCCACGCCCTGCGTACTGCTGACACCGCCTGCGGCCACAGCTTTACCTACCGGAGTATTATGGGCTCCGGCATGATTCGGCCGCTCACAGACCGGGAGGAGAAGAAGGCTGGCCTGGGTGCGGTCATGGAGCACATGACCGGCCGGACCTGGGACTTCCCGGATGATGCGGTGGATCGCACCGCGGTATTTGCCCTGGAGGTCGCTCAGTGGACGGGCAAATCCAACCAGGCGGGCTGAGGAGGGGATCGGTATGCCGGACTTTGACAGCCAGAAATACGCCTACGCCTCCCGCCGAAATATGGTCTACGCCCGCCATGCGGCGGCCTGTACCTCCATTCCACAGGGAGCACAGATCGGCCTGGATGTGATGAAGGCAGGAGGAAATGCGGTGGACGCGGCGGTGGCCATGGCCGCTGCCATGCCTCTGCTGGAGCCCACGGGCAACGGCCTGGGCTCTGACTGCTTTGCCCTGGTTTGGATCGAGGCCGAGCAGAAGCTCTACGGCCTCAATGCCAGCGGCCGGGCACCCAGGAATCTGTCGGCGAAGCTGGTGCGGGAGCTGGGCTTTGACCAGATGCCCAAAACGGGCTGGATTCCCACCATGGTTCCGGGTGCCCCGGCGGGGTGGGCGGAGCTGAACCGCCGCTTTGGCACCAAAACGCTCCAAGAACTCTTTGCTCCCGCCATCACCTCTGCACGGGATGGGGTGCCGGTTCAGGTGAACCTCCAGCCCCAGTGGGAGAAGGACTCTAAGCGCATTTTGGCCGCTATGGAGCAAAACCCAGCCCCCCACGTTTGGTGGCGGCAGGTATTTTTAAAGGAGGACGGCGCGCCCTACCGCTCCGGTGACATCTTCCGCTGGGAGGAGTATGCCCAGACTCTGGAGGAGTTGGCAGCCACAAACTGTGAGAGCTACTACCGGGGCGCGCTGATGGAGAAGATCGTGGCCTTTAGTCGGGAGACCGGGGGTTACTTCAGCGAAGAGGACTTCCAGAATTACCACCCCGAGTGGGTGGAGCCCATCTCCACCGACTATAAGGGCTATCGGGTTTGGGAGATTCCGCCCAACGGCCACGGCATCACGGTGCTCATGGCCCTCAATATCCTCAAGGGCCTGTCCATGCCGGAGCAGCGGGACTGCCCGGAGACCTACCACAAGATTTTGGAGTCCATCAAGCTGGCCTTTGCCGACACCAAGACCTATGTGGCCGACCCCCAGTACATGAAGACCAAGGTGGAGAATCTGCTCAGCGAGGAGTATGCCGCCAAGCGGCGCGCTCTCATTACCGACAAGGCTATTCTGCCGGAAGCGGGCGACCCCTCCTGCGGCGGCACGGTCTATCTGTGTACCGCCGACCCACAGGGCAACATGGTCTCCTTCATCCAGAGCAACTACACCACCTTTGGCTCCGGTGTGGCTATTCCGGGCACCGGCATTTCTTTGCAGAACCGGGGCGGAAACTTCTCGTTGGATGAGAACAGCGACAACTGTCTGGCCGGGGGAAAACGGTCCTACCACACCATTATCCCCGGTTTCCTCACCAAAGACGGGAAGGCCGTGGGTCCCTTTGGAGTTATGGGGGCCTTTATGCAGCCTCAGGGCCATGTGCAGGTCATCGTCAACACAATTGACTACCACATGAACCCCCAGGAGTGCCTGGACGCGCCCCGGATGCAGTGGATCGGCGGCAAGCACATCCAGCTGGAGCGGGAGGTGCCCGCCCATGTGGCTTTAGGCTTGGAAGACATGGGCCACGAGGTGGAGATTGCTAACCGGAACGTGGACATGGGCCGTGGAGAGATCATCTGGCGCACGGAAAACGGCCTGCTGGCCGCCGGCACCGAGCCCCGCTGTGACGGCTCCGTTGCCGCCTGGTAACCTACTTTTCTTAAAAGAAAAGTAGGCAAAAGAACTTTGTGCAAAACTTCGTTTTGCCTCTGGGGCAGAGTCCCAAAGGCAGGCGCGTAAACAAGCCAACTGCCACAGCTTTGCCGCACCAGGCGGGCCGTCTCAGCGCAGATTTTTCAAATTTTGCATACATAGGGGCCAGTGTCCCCGAGGCAAGGAGGACCAGTTATCCAGATTTTGCCCGCCGGAAAATCAGCACCAGCCCTTCAGGAGTGCGTCCCCCGTAATTGGGGGTCCGGGGGACGACGCCTATGGACACCGGCGCAAGCCAGGTGTTCATCGAAGGAGCCCCCTGGCGATTCTTTGGTTCCTTTCTGATCGTTCAGAAAGGAACACCCGTTTCCCGCTCTGCCGGGCGAAACCGTAGAAAACCAGTTTAGAAAGAAGGCATATCCCATGAAAATTGCAGAACTGTTCGGAAAAGGCAAGACCGTCTTCTCCTGTGAGGTGTTCCCTCCCAAGAAGACCAGCCCCGTGGACAGCATTTATAAAACCTTGGACGGCTTGAAGGATATCAAGCCCGACTTTATCAGTGTCACTTACGGCGCAGGCGGCTCCAGCACGGTGAACCAGTCTACCCGAGAGATCGCCTCCATCATCCAGAACCAGTACCATATCCCCGCCATGGCTCACGTCACCTGTGTGGCCTGCACCAAGGGAGAGGTCACCGAGCTGCTGGCCGGTCTCAAGCAGGACGGCGTTGAGAATGTGCTGGCTCTCCGGGGCGACCGCAATCCCAACTTCCCGCCCAAGACCGACTTTGCCCACGCCGACGAGCTGGTGGCCTTCATTCGCCGCCGGGGCGATTTCGGCGTGTCCGGAGCCTGCTATCCTGAGGGACATCCCGAAAGCCCTGACCTCATTACCGATGTGCGCCATCTGAAGAAGAAGGTGGACGCGGGCGCTCAGCACCTGGTCAGCCAACTTTTCTTTGATAACGACGACTTCTTCCGCTTCCTGGAGCGCTGCCGTCTGGCGGGCATCGAGGTGCCCATTGAGGCAGGAATCATGCCGGTGCTGAACAAGGCCTCCATCGAGCGCATGGTGTCTATGTGCGGCGCCTCTCTGCCCCACAAGCTCACCCGGCTTCTGGCCCGGTATGGCGACCACCCCGAGGCCCTGCGGGAGGCCGGCATCGCCTACGCTATCGACCAGATCTCTGACCTTATTGCCGCCGGGGTGGATGGCATCCATCTCTACACCATGAATAATCCCCAGGTGGCCAAGCAGATCAGCGACAGCGTGGCCTCCATCCGCCGCGTATAATTTAGGAGGTACCCTGTGATCAGCGCTCTTTCCCCTCTGGATTTGGACGAGGTGCTGCGGTACATGGGCTGCCCCGCCGAGAAGGCCGACCCCGAAACCCGGACTTTGGTAGAGACCTGTGCCCGGGAGATGGAGGCGGCGGCCCGTCCCCGGTGGACGGGGCGGGTGCTGGATATCACCATGGAGGAGGACGGCGTACGCCTGGAGGGCGGACTGCTCCTTCCGGGGCGTGATTTGAGAAAGCACCTGGAGGGCTGTGAGCGGGCGGCGGTGTTCTGTGCCACCCTCTCCGCCCAGGCTGATGCCCTCATCCGCCGCTGGGAGAGCCGGGACATGTTCCGGGCTCTGGCTCTGGACTGCTGCGCCACAGCCGGGGTGGAGCAGGTGTGCGACCAGGTGGAGCAGGAGATCGAGAGCCAGTTCCCCGGCTGCTCCTTCCCGTTCCGATTTAGCCCCGGCTACGGCGACCTGCCTCTGGAACTCCAGGGGGAGATCCTTCATTTGCTGGACGCCCCCCGAAAGATCGGCCTGTGTGCCAGCGCCAGCCATATTTTGACCCCCCGCAAATCGGTGACCGCCATTCTGGGCATCGCCCGGGGGGAGATCCAACAAACCGTACGCAGCTGCCTGAGCTGTCCCGCCCGGGAGAGCTGCCAATACCGAAAGTCAGGTGGACATTGTGGAATTTCTTGAACTGTTAAAAACTGACCGCCCCGTCCTGCTGGACGGCGGCATGGGCACCATGCTCCAGGCCCGGGGCCTGCCCGTGGGCGCCACCCCCGAACTGGTGGCTTTGGAGCACCCCGACTGGCTGCGGGACATCCACACCGCCTACCTGGACGCCGGGTCCCAGATCATCTACGCCAACACCTTCGGGGCCAACCGGGAGAAGCTGGAGCGCACCGGCCGCACCGTGGAGGAGATCGTGACGGCCGCAGTCACCGTGGCCAAGGAGGCCGCCGCCGGACGGGGCCTGGTGGCTCTGGACATCGGTCCCTGCGGCCAGCTGCTGGAGCCCACCGGTATGCTGGGCTTTGAAGATGCGGTAGACCTGTTTGCCCAGGTGGTCCGGGCGGGCGTGAAGGCGGGAGCCGACCTTATCGCCATCGAGACTATGACCGACCTGCAGGAGGCCCGGGCCGCTCTGCTGGCTGCCAAGGAGAACTCCAACCTCCCGGTGCTGGTCACCATGACCTACGAGGCCAGCGGCCGCACCTTCCTGGGCTGTTCTCCCGCAGCCGCCGCCCTCACCCTGGAGGGACTGGGAGCGGACGCTGTGGGCGTCAACTGCTCTCTGGGTCCCCGGGAGATGCCCCCCCTGGTGGAGGAGCTGCTGAAGTGGACCAACCTGCCCATCGTCCTCAAGCCCAATGCCGGACTGCCCCACCCCGACGGGTCGGGCTATGACATCACCCCCCTGGAATTTGCCCAGAGCCTGGCCGCCCTGGCCGATATGGGAGTGAAGGTGTTCGGCGGATGCTGCGGTACCACGCCGGAGTATATCGCCCTGCTGTCCAAGGAGTTGACGGGCAAGACGGTGAAGGCTGTACCCCGCCACGTCCCCGCCGCCGTGTGCAGCGCCACCCAGGCCGTGCCCATTGACCGGGTGCGGGTCATTGGCGAGCGCATCAACCCCACCGGCAAGAAGCTGATGAAGGAGGCACTTCGGCGGGGCGATGTGGACTATATGCTGGGTCAGGCTCTGGCTCAGACCGAGGCGGGAGCCGACATTCTGGACGTGAATGTGGGCTTGCCGGAGATCGACGAGGCGGATATGATGGTGCGTACCGTCAAGGCCCTCCAGGGGGTCACCGACGCTCCCCTCCAGCTGGATTCCACCGACCCCAAGGTGCTGGAGCAGGCCCTGCGGGTCTACTGCGGCAAGGCCATCGTCAACTCGGTGAACGGAGAGAGCGCCTCTCTGGAGACCATCCTGCCCCTGGTAAAGAAGTACGGCGCGGCGGTGGTGGGCCTCACTCTGGATGAGAACGGTATCCCCAAGACCGCCCAGGCCCGCTTTGAGGTGGCCAAACGCATTCTGGAGCGGGCTATGGCCCTTGGTATCCGGAGAGAGGACGTGTATATCGACTGTCTCACCCTCACGGTTTCTGCTGAGCAGGCAGCGGCTTCCCAGACTCTGGAGGCCCTTCATCGGGTGAAAACCGAGCTGGGTCTGAAGACGGTGCTGGGCGTGTCCAACATCTCCTTTGGTCTCCCCGCCCGGCCTCTGGTGAACCAGAACTTCCTTACTATGGCCATGTCCGCCGGGCTGGACCTGCCTATCATCAACCCCAATGTGGACGCCATGATGGCGGCGGTGCGGTGCTTCCACCTGCTCACCAATGTGGACACCGATGCCCGGGAGTTCATTGCCGCCTACGCCAATGCCTCCGTGTCCACCTCCATCACCGCCGGGAGTGCCCCGGCGGCTCCCCAGTCCACGGGCCGGTCCCTCAAGGACCTGGTCATCGCGGGACTCAAGGGAGAGGCGGGTCAGGCCACCCGCGCTCTGCTGGAGACCACCGCTCCCATGGACATTGTGGATAACGTGCTTATCCCGGCTCTCGATCAGGTGGGAGCCGACTTTGAACAGAATAAGGTTTTCCTGCCCCAGCTCATTCAGTCAGCCGGCGCTGCCCAGGCCGCCTTTGAGGTCATTCGGGAAAAGCTGTCCACCGGCGAGGGGGGCAATGTGAGCCGCGGCAACGTGGTGCTGGCCACCGTGAAGGGGGACATCCACGACATCGGCAAGAACATCGTCAAGGTGCTGCTGGAAAACTACGGCTACACCGTCATCGACCTTGGCCGGGACGTGGATCCCGCCGCCGTGGTGGAGGCTGCCCGGAAGTATGAGGCCCCCCTAGTGGGCCTGTCCGCCCTGATGACCACCACCCTCAAGAGCATGGCTCAGACCATTGCCCAGCTCCATGACGCGGGGCTGCCCTGCAAAATCATGGTGGGCGGCGCGGTGCTCACACCCGAGTACGCCAAGGAAATCTCCGCGGACTTCTATGCACGGGATGCCAAGGAGAGTGTGGATATCGCCAAGCGCGTGGTGGGATAATGGGCAGAAAGCTTGCCTTTTGAACCGAAAACTGGTACAATATTCTCCGCCCTTTCCCCAAAACCGGGGGAGAGGGTGGAGAATTTTACGTATTGGCCTCCGGGCCGAACATAGGAGGCTTATCAAAATGGGCAAGGCAGGAGCTGGAAAGCGGAGCGAAAAACGGCTGCTGCTGCAGACCGGCATCGGAAAGGCGCTGTTCGGGTTGCTGGTACTGGCAGTGGCCTGCGCCGGAGGCTACTGGTTCTGGCAGAGCCAGCAGCCGGATACCTTTTATTACCGCAATATGGAGATGACCGCCCTGGATGGGGTGGAGCGCAACACCTATATCCCCCAGGCCTTTGTGCAGGGAGAAAACGGGTGGATTTCTTATCCCGACGCCCTCCAGGGTGTGGACGTATCCGTCTATCAGGGGGAGATCGACTGGCAGGCGGTGGCTGACGCGGGGGTGGACTTTGCCATCATCCGGGTGGGCTACCGGGGCTACTCCCAGGGAGCGATTCAGCCTGACACCAACTTCCAGAAGAATATGGAAGGCGCCCTGAAGGCAGGACTGGATGTGGGCGTGTACTTCTTCTCTCAGGCCACCACAGTGCGGGAGGCAGAGGAGGAGGCCGACTACGTGCTGGAGGCCATCCGCAACTACCCGGTGACCTATCCGGTGGTCTTTGACTGGGAGTTTATTGACGGACAGCAGGCACGTACGGACGAGATCGAGGGGGAGCGCATGACCGAGTGTGCCAAGACCTTCTGCGAGCTGGTGCGGGCGGGAGGCCACACCCCCATGGTCTACTTCAACCAGGAGCAGGGATACCTGTACTACCAGCTGGACCAGCTGGACGAATTCTCCTTCTGGCTGGCAGAGTACGATGAAAAGCCCGACTTTTACTATGATTTTGAGATGTGGCAGTATACCCACACCGGAACAGTACCGGGCATCCAGGGCAACGTGGATCTGAACCTGGCCTTCCAGGACTTGTCGAAAAAATAACAACGAACCCCCGCCGTGAGATACATCTCCCGGCGGGGGTTCTCTTTATTTTTCCAGAATGGTCTGGGCCAGCTCCTGGGCGGTGCGGTCTACCAGGGAGAAGTCCACGTAGGGGTGGTAGATAGCCTCCAAGTCGTCATGCATGGCCTTGGCCTGGGCCAGGGAGGCCACGGCCTCCTCCATGAGAGCCTCCCCCACCTTCTGTGCAAAGCGGATGCGGGGACGGCTGCGGCGCATCAGGTCGCCGCCTACGCCGGTCTCGATGCGTACCCGCCGCCAGGGTTTTTCCGCCGGAGACTGACCGGGAGTGACGGAGAGGAAGGCCAGCCCGGCCTGGGGAATGAGCAGATGGGCCAGACGCTGGGGGGCCATGGGATCGGGGCAGGCCACCACATCGTAGCCCTTGGCCACCGCGCCGGAGAGCAGATGGGTGAGCAGCCCATGGGCCAGACCGCAGCGGTCATGGAGCTCATAGACCTTGGGACACTGAATGAGGGCTGTGTCGTAGAGCGTGATAACCCCCTTGTGGGTGACCGCGCCCAGAAAGCGCTGCTTTACCTGTCCGGGCAGCGCGGGGCGAGCTTTCAGCTCCCGGCTGAGAATCCCTCTGGCCCGTTTGGCCAGCCGCTCCTCCAGGGCAGGGGTGGTGAGGGTGGCTCTCAAATCCTCCTGGATGGCTGCCGACGCACCCAGACACCGATAGGCCCGCTGGTAGCAGGCCTTGTAGCCTGTCATGCAGGACATGAGCTCTCCCTTCACCTCCTGCAATCCTTCTCTCTGATAGGCACGGCCCAGGTTGACGTACTCCTCCACCGCGCCGGGATATTTGGGCTCGACCACGTGGGAGTGAGTAACAATAGGACACGGAATTCATCAAGACAGAGCTCCGAAATGCTATGTTGAGAAATCTGTGAAAGTATCCCGCTAACGTTTAAACTGATCGGACAAGCTATTTGAATTTAGGCGTGACTGCTCAATCTGATAACCCCATAGAATCTTAGAACAGAAGACTTATAAAAGAAAATACAGCTAATAAAATAGAAATGCAATTTTAAGTTGGCGAAGGAGACAAATATGTGTAGGATTATAACAATCACGAACTCAAAAGGCGGCGTTGGAAAGACCACTACCTGTGCCAACCTGGGTGCCGCCTTGGCCGCTGCGGGCAAACGTGTCCTTCTTGTGGATAATGATCCGCAGGGAGACCTGACAAAGGTTATGCGGGCTGACCCGAAAAACCTCAAATACACTTTGGCAAACCTAATGAATGCAGTTTTGGACGATACGGAATTTGAGTTCTTTGCAGATAAGACTGTTGTCCAAAGAGAAAGCGTCCACTACATCCCAGCGAACTCAAAGCTGGCCGCTGTGTCCAGTCGGCTGGTGGCGCTGCAAATGAGCAGCCGGTATCGGGGCGGCGACAGTGGTGGTACCCCCTGTGAGTTGGTCATGGCCAGTGTCCTAAAGTATTTTGAGGATCGGTACGATTACATCCTGATCGATTGCGGTCACAGCATGGATCTGCTGACAATCAACGCCTTGGCTGCCGCGGACCAGGCTATTGTTCCCGTACAGGCGCATTACCTGGCAATGGAGGATATGGCCGATACGTTGGAAGTTATCAAAACGATCCGTCAGGGGATCAATCCCGCCCTCACAGTAGGCGGAATTCTGCTGACCATGTATCAGGGACGCACCAATCTGTGTCGCAGTATCCAGGACGAGATCCAGGCTGACTACGGCAATGTGTTCACCGTTTTCTCCGCCCCCATTGATTTCTCAATCCGTGTTGCGGAGCATCCCATTGACGCGGCAAGTATTTTTGAATATGAGCCCACCAATCCCGCAGCGAAAGCATATTCTGCGGTAGCGCGGGAGGTGCTGTCCTATGCCAAGAAATAGAGTGCAAAATGCGCTTAGGCAGCGTAAGCAGGACGAGGCAAGTGCCAACTTGGCCACAGGGCAGCCACAGGAAAAAGCTTATGATTGCTTTTTCCATCATGATGACCTTCCATCACCTATGGAAAATGGAACCCTGTGTACCCTTCCGCTGAAACAGCTGGATGGCTTCCAAGGACATGAGGAACACTTTCCTCTCTATACCGGGCAGCGGTTGGATGATATGGTGGACAGCATTCGTCGGCTTGGGGTGCAGACACCCATTCTAGTCTGGAAAACCAGCAATGGACGTTACATCATCATCAGTGGACATAATCGAGTCAATGCCTCGCTCCTCGCGGGCCGCACCACAATTCCGGCAGTGGTACGGACTGATTTGACCATGGAAACTGCTGAGGACCTCTTCTTTGAGATGAACTTCCGGCAGCGCTCTCTGGCAGACATGCTCTTTTCCCAACGGGTGCTTTGTGTGGCGGCCCATTACAATATGATGAAGCGACAGGGACGCCGCACAGATCTTATGACAGTGGCAGAGACTTCTCCTGACACTCAGGAAAAGTCTCATACCGACGAGAAGATTGCTCAGGAATATGAGTTGACCCGAGATAAGGTGTCCAAATACTGTCGATATGCGACGCTGTACCGTCCCCTGCTGCTGCTCATGGATACCGGAAAGCGGTTGGGACAGCTGGCCGCTTACGAAGTCAGTTTCGTGGAAGATCACGACCTTCAGGAATGTATCTATCAGCACATTTCCACTGGGAAATCAACACTATCCACTGCAAAAGGGAAAAAACTCCGGGCACTTTTTGAAGCGGGAAATCTGGATGCTGCCCAAATCAAAGCTATTTTGACCGAGGAGACCACCACCGCAAAGCGGCCCGGGCGCCGCATCTCGGTTACGCTCTCGGCGGATTTTGAGTCGTATTTCCCAAAGAAGGCAACTGCAAAAGAAATTGAAGAAACCATTCAAAAGGCACTTGAACTTTATTTTAAGACTACAAAGAGTTCTTTATAGAGTCAAGCAAAAAGTACTGGCTCGGCGCTTCCGATAAGGAAGCGTCGGGCCTTTCTTTTTCAAATCAAATAGGAGGTAGGTAATATGCCAAAAAACCTGTATCTTCGTGTCTCAGATCCTTTTGATGAATCCACAGCGGCACGTTTGGAGCGTATGGGCATTCTTCACCCCACCGGCGAAGTAAACATCGAGACCATGCGCGCCTTTGTGCAGATATTTGCAGGCCTGTTCTTTGATGATCTGTGTGATTTCTACTCGGACCAGGAGGAGGTCTCTGCCGTGGCGGCTGCATTCTCTGAGCTGTCCGCCCGAAAGGACTGCCAGAATATCTATCTGCTGATTTCGCTCCAGTATGATACTATCCGCAAACCGCTCCCTGATCCCATCTGGTGGCTGGCCGGCTGTGCCCCCGCCTTGTCCCTATTCTGTCTGGGATTTGTGGAGCGGCTTATGGAGCTGATGAAAGGCCAGGCCTGCACTGGGAAGGAGAGAGTTGCGCATGAAGTTGCAGATTGTTGTACCGGTTGAGGGCGCTACGCCCTTCCTGGAGTTCTTCGATACTCTGGATGAAAAGCAGCGACAAAAGCTCATGTCGCTTTTTGCCATGCTTTTGCAATCGCCCGCAGCAGTGATGCGGGAACCCTATGTGAAGCATTTTTCCATCGAACGATACCAGGCTCTCTATGAGCTGCGAGCCAAAAGCAAGAACCTGGTTCGGATCATCTTCACACTCACCGACAGCGGCGACATTCTCTTTCTAGCTCCGTTCATCAAGCGCCATAAGAGAAACACCATGCAGGCGCTGGAACGCTCTCTGGACTACCTGGCGTACATCAAGGATGGGTCATGCTCCATTCAGGAGCTATCCATAAAATTTTTTCTCAATGGAGGTATCACAGTATGACGAAACACAAATTGATCTGGGCGGGGCTCATCATTGGGCTTCCCACGCTGTTCCTGGCGCTCTGGAAAGGCTGGTGGGCGAAGGTATGAAGAGAACGGCTGTATTATTGATGCTCCTGTGTATGCTGACTGTCACGGCCTCTGCGGCCTATGTCCCGGAAGATGTGGTATCGGAAAACCGGGACGGCAGGCAGCTGATCATCAAGACCTACACCCTTCCCCCTGATGCCGACCCCAGCGAATTGATCGAGGAACCCTTTGAGCTGGAGGGCTACACCTACCATCACCTTGAAACCGTCAAGGAAGAGCAGGCATTTAAGGATTCCAAGGCACAAACGGAAGTTGTCACATTGGAAACCAATACGGATGATCTGGCAAAAATACTTGAGCAGCTGGCCCCTACCATGGAATACAACAAGGACGGCTATTCTGGTACGTTAACTCTGGATCATACCACCATTCAGACTGAGGCCGCAGGCTACACCACGAAATACTATACCATCACTGATACGAAGCAATTTCCGGGACTGTCCCGGAACGATCCTTCCTGCGTCCCCACAACGACCGTGAAAAACGGCAGTACCCTGACGCTGAGTGATATTTCCTGGACCGTAACAGGCACGGGTCTGGCTGATGACACTCTAGTCCCCACCTCGTACACGGCCACGGCAACCTATACGGCAACCGGGAGCCGGAGCGTGGCTACCGGCTATGTGACTACGGCCAGTTATACCGGAGAAGTCATAGCTGAAGGCATTCAGTCGATTGCTTACACGGTCACCTACTTGGGCACCCCTGTTGAAACGCCGGTTACTTTCCAGCCGCTCTGGCTGGCTGTGCCTGGCGCGATTCTCCTGCTTCTGGTATTAGGCGGCATCGTGTATGCAGTGCGCTTCCGACCCAATGCAGTAATCTATGCCATGAACGCAAGAGGTGTAGCCTACAAAAAATTGGGCAAGCAACGGGTTTCCGCCCGCACCCCCAAATTGGATCTCACTAAACTGCGGGAGTACCCGGCGGGCGATGCAAGCGTGGAGTTGCCCAACAAGCTGGCACACAAACTTGCCGGCAGGATCATCACCATCCAGATGTATGGCGGGAGTCGTACACACCTGGTGGAACCTTTCGAGGGGGATGACAACTACTGGTTTGCAATCAATGAAGACGAAAAGGAGGATGATGAATTATGAAACGATGCAGAGGGCTATTGCTCTCTTTGGCGGGCTTGATGCTCATGACCACCCCTGCTTTTGCTGCGGACTACAATTTTGAAACGCCGTCGCCTAAGGATTATTATGGGAGCACTTCCTACGAGGAGGTCTACGGTGCGCAGTACAATTACGGCGGCATCAACGCTGTGGACTTCCTTGACCCCTTGGCTGACGGCGCCCCGGTCTCCACGGTGGGCGGTGGCTCTACTGTGGAATATGGGATCAACGCGGGCAACGGAAGCATCTATCCGGACAGCAGTTCGGACGGTTACCCCATCCAATGGGGAGATGTTTCCACACTTCCAACAACGCAATTCACTTCCGCCAGTGAAGTAAAGCGTTCCGATGGCAGTATCGGTACCCTGGTTATCCCTAGCCTTGGGATTCGCTATAAGGCCTATGAGGGTACAGACTCGGCCGCCATGCGAAATGGTGTGGGCCACTTCCCCAGCACCAGTGCATGGGGTGGAAACATTGGCTTATGTGGTCACAACAGAGGATCGAGTCACAACATCGGCTCAATCAAGAACCTGGATGTCGGCGATACCATTCGCTATGAGACCAGTTTGGGAACGCGTACCTTTGCGGTAAGCGCTGTCAAGATCATCGACTGGACGGATTGGAGCTATCTGAATGCCACATCGGATAACCGCATTACCATTATCACCTGTCTGGCAGACCAGCCTACTAAACGGGTCTGTGTCCAGGCGGTCGAGGTCAGTTCATAAAAAATTCAAAATAAACTTTTATGACCTCAATTCGTCCCTCGAAAAGCAAAAAACGGAAATAACAGGAATATAATAAGTGACTTTTGATTTATCGGCAAAGGCGTTTCAAAAAAACCTTTGACATGGCTCCTTTTTCGCATTATTTTGGGCTTGAGGAAACATTTCAGGTGGAAAGGGGGCACCGTTATGACATCGAAGTTTCCAAGCGAAAGGGGCCGGAAACCGGATGACTCTACTCTTCGCATTTGCTTGGATATGACATTTGACGTCCCCAATGAGATCGCAGAACAACTTGAATTGTGGGGACTCAATACATTCCAGAAATGTGAGTACGATCAGGATTGCCGGCAGTTAAAGGTGAGTGCTCAAACAACGCTGTATCGAAAGGGGGCTTAAATCTATGAACTGGAAACGCTTTTTGCCATTCCTTCTCAGCCTGTGTCTACTGTTTGTTTTTTCCGCAGAAGTAGCTGCGGCTGCCGCTTCCTCTGAACAAGAGACCGCGGCCAGCTATCTTAAAAAGCAAGGAATCATGGTGGGCGATCAGGCTGGAAACATGAATCTGGATAAAGGGCTTACCCGGATAGAACTGGCCACGATTCTAACTCGCTTGAATGGAAATCCAGAGCATGTTCAGGCCGAACAAGTATTTTATTCCGATCAGTGCAAATTCCCGGATGTCCCAGATTGGGCCCGTCTCTATGTAGGCTACTGCTATTTTAACGGCCTTATGGTCGGTTATGATACTGGAGCCTTCGGCGCCTATGATGGTGTGACCCCTGCGGCTGCCTCTACAGTTGTTCTAAGATATATGGCCTTGCAGGAGGTTGAATGGAATTATTCCACCGCTTGCCAAACTGCCCTGGAGCAGGGGCTGATTACATCCGAAGCGGCACGCAAAGCCGAGGTTACACGCGGCGATCTGGCAATCATGCTCTACCGGGCTTTGGGGAATACAGGTCCGACGGACACAGAGGAGCCGGAGACTCCGTCTACCACGGGTATCAGTAAAAATCCAGATGGTTCGATCAATCCGCCCGCTGACGGTTCTCGGTATGTTCCCCAGGTCGGAGATGTGATCCGCTGTGATGATGGAAATAACTATACGGTTATCAATGTAGACAGATATTATCTGGGAACTGCTGCACCTGGAAACCTCCAGAATCTGCCAAGTGCTGTCTGGGACGGAAGTATCTTCCCGCAGGTAGAACTCCCGGAGCCGGTAGCCCGCCACTTTAATAACGCAGGAGATGAGCTCTTTCTCCGTAACCTCTATGAGACCCGGCGGATGCAGTACACCCTGTATGCGGCAGCGCAGCGTGAGGGAAACAACAAGCTCAACATTCAATTGGGAATTCCGGCAGCGTATGAAGCTATGACACAGGTGTTCTGGCCCTGGAACGAGGGGGAGCTGACCAAACAAATTTCAAACTTACCTTATGGAACCTACTATGTGGAAGCCTGGGACTACTACCTTAACGGAGTGTTCCAGCATACCCGATACTATCTGACAATCCGATAAATCACTTCTGGGCCAGGCACACCAAACGGTGTGCCTGGCATCATGTTATGAGGAGGTACAGCATGTTACGAAGACTTTTTTCTCTCCTTCTGGCTGTCCTGGTTTTGGTGGGTACATTTGCCCTTCCTGCCAGTGCGGCCCCCACACTGGAGGAGGCTATGGCGGAGGTCAATGTCTATGCAAAGAACATGGATCTGAACTGGCTCACCATGAATGGTAGTATCAAGACCCAGCACTATACCTACTACAACTACACATCACCCATCTCCGGGGAGACTCAGGAGATCCCGGCCTACTGTGTGGACCCGCGCTTGTACGGAGTCCCTGCTCTGGTGCCGGAGGGGACTGCCATCAAGTATAGCGGGGAGCGTCTGGTATCGGACCCCAAGGTTTGCGGTATCATTGCCAACGGCTATCCCCATATCACGTTGGAAACCCTGGGCGTCAACAACGTGGAGGAGGCCTACTACGCCACCAAGACGGCCCTTTGGATCTATCTGTTGGATTCCTGGTCCCTGGACGGCTTGGGTATCAATCCCAACCTGAACAGCTCGGACCGGGCGGCGGCTGAGCGCGTCCTTCAGGCCACACGAGACATCTACTGGCGAGGAATGCAGTGGGATTCGCTGGTGTCTCCCAAGTTAACGGTCTCCGCAGACCGGGAGACTGCCTATCCGGTGCAAGTGGATGGACAGGCCTACTACCAGCAAATTTTTACTGTGACCAGTGACACCTGGGCTATCGGACAGACGATTGGTCTCACACTGCCTGAAAATGCACCCTCCGGGACCAAACTGGTAGACAGCAGCAACCGGGAGATCGAGGAGGTGCCACTGACCACTACGGGGGATGTGTTCCAGGGACAGTTTAAGGTGCTTTATCCGGCGGATTCCATCAGTGGTCAGGATGGAACTTTAGAGATTCAGCTCTCCGGCACCGTGGTGCAGTATGCCATTTACTACGCCACTTCCCTGGAGGCGGATCAGTATGGGAATATCCAGGACTATATGCTGGATACGGATCCCCGCATCACCACCCAGGCGTCGGCCATCAGCCGATATTCCAGCTCTCCGGATACGCCCGGGACTGGACTTCGCATCGTAAAACTGGAGAAGGGGACTACCACCGGCTTAGAGGGAGCGATATTTAAGATCACCGCCCCGGATGGCACCACCGTGGGCAGCACCTTTTCGACCGGGCCGGATGGGACGGTGACGATCCCGCTGACTCAGACCGGACACTACACCGTGGAAGAACTAATCCCGCCCAAGTGGTATCTGCTGGATGAGGACACCACCCAGCATGTGACCGTGGAACACGGAAAGATTGCCCAGGTGACCTTTGCCAATGAACCATACGGGGAGCTGCGGGTGGAAAAGGTCAGCAACACCGGAGAGCCGCTGGCAGGTGTTACCTTCCAGATCAAGCACATCGAGACCGGCTGGACGCAGACTGGAGTGACAGAGCCCGGCGGCGCGGTGCAGTTTAGCAACCTGAAGCCCGGGGCCTATGAGGTGCGGGAGGTAGCTGGAATTGATGGATGGATGGCCGACACAGAGACAGTGCAGACCGTCACCGTGACCACCGGGGCCACGGCTTCGGTATCCTTTACTAATAAGGAGCTGCCTGGCCTGCGCATTGTGAAGTACGACCGTACCACCCTGGAAGTAATGGCTGAGGTCAGCTTCGAGATCTGGCGCGACGGGGAACTGCTGGGTACTTATCAGACTGACCAGATGGGCGAGATTCTTCTGGTGAACCAGCAGCCCGGAACCTATCTGGTCAAAGAAACTGCCAGCGATGACGAACATATCGTGGACACCACACCACAGCAGGTAGAGCTCCACGCTGGGGATGGCATCAAGCAGCTGGTCTTTTTCAACGACAAGAAGCCGGGAATTCACCTGATCAAGGTGGACTCGGCCAATCTCTCTAAGCCCATTGCCAATGTGAAGTTTGAAATTAAGTCGGTAGACGGCAGCTATGGACCGGAGGAGTTTACCACCGATGAAAACGGCGAGATCGACCTGTCTAAGCTGCCTGCCGGGGCTTATGTGGTCACGGAGCTGGAGTGTCCCGGCTATGTGATCGACAAGGCCCAGCGAATCATTCAGCTCAAGCCCAATGAGGATGCCCAGTTTGTCTTTACCAACACCATCAAGCCTTCTCTGCAGCTCATTAAGACCAGTGCGGATGGCTCCTTACTGGCCGGAGTTACATTCCGTATTGCCAAGATCGAGGACGGCTCTCACTATCTCGACCGCACCACCAATTCCAACGGCGAGATCCTGATTTCTGATTTGGAGCCGGGTGTCTACTCCGTTCGTGAGACTGCTACTTTGGAGGATCACCTGCTTGACACCACCGAACATCATGTGGAGCTTTTCCCTGGGCAGACCAGCACCATTGTTCTGGAGAACGACCGCCGGCCTTCTCTGACCATTCACAAAAATGACGCTGATACCGGCGAGCCGGTGGAAGGCGTCGTTTTTACGGTCAAGGCAGCCGATGGCAGCACTATCACCGAAGTTAAGACTGGCCCGGATGGAACTGCCAAACTTGAGAACCTGCTCTCCATCGTGTATGAAGTCATTGAGAAGAGTGTCCCGGAGCCCTATCTGCTGGACGCCCCCAGTCAGCTCATCACGCTCTATCCCAACAAGGACAGCGACATCTATTTCGAGAACCACAAAAAGCCGTCTTTGACCATCGAAAAGATCGACAGCATCACAGGTGATCCCATCAAGGGAGCCAAATTCCAGATCTGGTATGGCAGCAACAACACCGAGACAGGCGAGTTAAACGACCTGGGCACCTACTATACCGATGCTGACGGCCGTATTGTCCTGGAAAATGTCAATGACGGATGGTTCAAGGTCACTGAATTGGAGCCAGCCCCTGGATACCAGATCAAGGACCCGGCGACGCAGGAGTGCTTTATTGAGGCAGGAACATCCAAAACTCTCGTCTTTGAGAATACCCCGCTCTCTGCGCTGATCGTTTACAAATACGATTCGGTGACCGGAGAGCCCGTTGCAAATGCTGTGTTCCAAGTCAAATACCTGAGCGGAACTTCGGGAACCGGCGGCACGGTCATCGGGACCTATAAGACGAGTGTAAACGGCTCGTTCACGGTCACTGGCTTAAAGGCCGGCACTTACATTGTAGAGGAACTGGCCAGTGACAGCGGCCATGTCATCGACACCGCACCCCAGACCGCCTACATCAGCGGTAAGGACCAGGATGTTGTAGAGCTGTATTTCGGCAACAGTCCGAAGGGCAGCCTGCTCATCAAGAAAATCGACAGCAAGACCCACAAGCCCTTGTCCGATGTGCAGTTCTTTGTCACGGAGAGCGATGGCACTGTTGTTGGTGATGGCAACGGCTATTTCACCACTGACTCTCAGGGCACCATCCTGATTGAAGGGATCGACCCTGGTACGACCCTGGTCGTCAAGGAAACCATCGCAAAGGATGGGTACCTTCTGGACGATACCCCCCAGACTGCGAAAATCCAGGCTGGTCAAACAGTCACTTTGGAGTTCCGCAATCAGCCCAAGGGCGGCTTGATCATCAACAAGCTGGATTCCGTTACCCGCAAGCCTCTGGAAGGCGTGGAATTTGAAATCACCTACTCCGACGGCTCCTATGTGGATGCCGAGGGAGGCGCTTTGTCCAGCAAGGGCCTGTACCGAACGGACAAGAATGGACAAATCATTCTGTCCGAGCTCACCGGGACAGTGGTCGTGACGGAAACCAAGACTATTGACGGCTATACCATCCATGAGGAGACTCGCACTCAGACCGTTGTGATCAATCCGGGGGACACCCAGACCATAACGGTCTACAATGACCCCGTTGGCGGGGTGGAGATCATCAAGGTCAATGCCAGCAAAACTTCTGAGCGTATTCCCGATACGACCTTTGAGATCCGGCGGATGGATGATGCTCTGGTGGGCACCATCACCACTGATGACAACGGAAGAGCATTCCTTGCATTAGAAGATGGCGCATACTATGCGCTGGAGATCGAGGCAAATCCTGATTTTGTCTTGGATGACACCCCACACTATTTTGAGGTCAAGGATGGCAAGGTGACGAGTCTGCGCGTAACCAATGCGGCGAAATCCGGAATTCTGATCCATAAGGTGGATACCAGCGGCGAAGGCATCTATGGCGTTAAGTTCCTCCTCTATGACGAGGACCGAAATCCCATTGGTGAATTTACCAGCGACGACAACGGTTATGTCTATATTACCGCAGAGGACCTGCCGGATGGAGCTAATACCAGCGGACGATTTTATCTGCGGGAACTGGAGGCTGCGGAGGGCTACATTCTGGACAAGGAATACAAGACCGTTTATGTCCGGCCCGGCCGCACAGCTGAGATTGAATGGGTCAATGAGGCCATTACCGGTCAGATCCAAATTTATAAGTACGCAGCTGAGGCAAACCCCGTCACAGGAGACCCGGCCGGTACTCCGCTCAAGGGCGCAGTCTACGAGATCATCAATGAGCGAAATGGTAAAGTGGTTGACTACATCACAACGGATGCCCGTGGTGTGGCCGCTTCCAAGCCGCTTCCCTTGATGCGCTATAAAATTCGAGAGGTCACTGCACCGGCCTATTACCAGATTGATCCCACCGTCCATGATGTGACTCTGGAATATGCGGGCCAAATCATCAAAATTGCGGCTTATGACAAACCTGCCAACCTGAAGGTGACGGTCACCAAGACCGGAAATAAGCAGCTGCTTGCCGGTGACTCCATGCGATATGACCTCACCGTAGCAAACAACTCCAACGTGGCCCTGGAGAACTTCTATCTTCACGACCGTTTCCCCACCGACTGTTCTACCGTAAAGACCATTACAACAGGCACCTACAATACCCGTCTCAACTACCGTATCACCTATAAGACCAACTACAACGACTACAGGGTGCTCGCGACCAATCTGCTCAGCACGAACAACTATGCCTTTGATCTGACCGCTGTTTCGCTGATGCAGGGAGAAGTGATCACTGATGTACGCTTGGAGTTTGGCAAGGTACCGGCTGGCTTTGCCTCTGTTGTAAAGCCCACGGTCACCATCCAGACGAGCGGGAGCCTGGCCAACGGGTATCAAGTGGTCAACCGGGCCGATGCTGGCGGTCAGTATATGAGCCAGTGGGAGACCGGCCGTGCCGCGTGGATCACGATCATCTTGAAGCTCAACCAGCCCAATCTTCCCAAAACTGGCTACTAAGTAGTCCGGAGCGGGCGGCTTTCAAAAGCCGCCCGCTCTTTTGAAAAGAATGTCTTTTATATCCCAAGGAGGAATGCCCTATGAAGAAACTTCTGGCCCGTCTCGGGCCGAAAGCTCCCCGTTACTATGTTCAGATGATGGTGCTGGTCCTGGCCGTTGCCTGCATGGTTACACCGGCGTTTGCAGTGGATGATATGTGGACTGTGGCAAACCGCATCATTGTAGATGTTTACAACAAAATTGCAGGAATCAGCACCGTTCTGGCCGGCTTGATGTCTGCTGTTGCTGTTATCGGTGCCAAGGTATCCAACAACCAGCACAAGACGGATCAGGCATGGGACTGGCTCAAGCGTATTTGGATCGCATGGGCCATCATCAATGGTATGGGTGCGTTCCTGGCCTATGTCCGCCCCCTGTTCGACGGCCTGGCAACGATCCAGTAATCCATCCGGCGCCTTTGAGTTGGACAGGAGGTGAGAGCCATCCTTGAAGGTATTTTTAAGGGCTTTATCCAATGGATTTACGGCCTATGTCTTGAAATTGTCCAGTATATCGCAAATTCCTTGTTGAATGTTTTCCAGATGGACCTTGACTATTTCCGTCAGGTGGCCCCTGTTACCGACGATATATTAAGTATTGTCATTGCGGTCGGCTGGGCACTTTTGTTGGGAAATTTGGTTTTCCAGGCTACAAAAAGCATGGCAACAGGGCTTGGCTTCGAGGGGGAAGATCCCAAACTTCTGTTTACCAGAACGTTTGTGTTTGGCTTTCTGCTTCTGGCCAGCCAGCAGATCTGTGATATTGGCCTCGGGATCTCGGCGCAGGTGATTTCCCTGCTGCAGGTCCCTTCCAGTGTCATGATTACCATACCGGACGAAAACAATTTTGATCTTGGTGCTTCCTGGCTGCTGATTATCATTGTTGGATTTGTCATCATGTGGCAGTTTGTAAAGCTGTGCTTCGAGGTTGCGGAGCGGTATGTCGTCACAGCCATTCTGGTTTTGCTGTCCCCCTTGGCTTTTGGCATGGGGGGTAGCAAAAATACAGAAGACATCTTCAAGGGCTGGTGCAGGATGTTCGGCTCCATGTGTGTGATGATGGTGATGAACGTCATCTTCCTGAAGCTGCTCATATCTGCCTTGGGCTATATGCCCAGCGGAGTGGCAGTGATGCCATGGATGCTTCTGATCGTGGGAATTGCCAGGGTTGCCAGAAAAATAGACGGGATCATTACCCGAATGGGCCTGAATCCTGCCATAACCGGCGACGGACTTGGCCGCGGCCTGCCAGGAATGGTAACCTATGCAGTTGTCAAAGGAATTGGCAACTCCATTGCGAAAGCTGCCGGTAATTCCGCTGGCGGTAAGCACGCTAAGAGCGGGGGTTCCGGCAGCGGATATTCTGGCCCCCGCACGAATCCGTACGCACCGCCACCTCCCCCGCCACCGCCACCCTCTGCTCCGCCTTCCGGAGGCGGGCCAGGCGGCACCGCTGCTCCTGCCGCTTCTTTCGTTGCAGGTCAGCAGGCAGGAACACAAGCCGAGTCCTATTCCACAGTTCAAAGCGGAGCATTTGCCGCAAGACAGGCAACTCAAGACCCTACAATTCAAACGGACCCAGGTTTGCCCGAAAATGGACGTATTGCCGCGACGGATTCTTCGGCTGGCCGCCCAGGGGACAGCAAGGGCCCCACAGTCCATACGCATGGAGCCAGACGCAGCTCTGTTCCTCCAGAGGTCCGGGCAGGCGGTCAAGCGGCAAAGTCCTATACCGCTGCATTCAACCGGGCCGCAGGGATCAACGAGGAAGGAACCATGGGGCGCATGGATCATCCGGGAGAGCGGGACAGGACGCCAAGGCCCTCAATTACCATGTCTGCGCGTGGTACTGGGGGTGCTCCCTCGCCTGACGGAACTGTATCCAGGACTGGTACACGGATGTCTTTGGCAGCTGCTGGAATGGCCGTTGACAAGCGAGACGAACACACCTCGCATGAAAGCACCCATGAAACGGTGCGGGATCGTCCATCGCTCCAACAGGACCGGACCCCCAAAATCCCACAGCCGCCAGGTGTCGGCGGAGGAGAAAGCGGAAAGCCACACGCATCTACTGAGATTCCTCCCTCGCGGGTCACCAGCAGAGACGTGGGAATTGGTGCGTCGGCTACCGGCGTGAAGCCAACTCGACCCCCGGTTGGGGGACAAAGGCCGGTGGAAGGAAACGCTGCCTCTGGAACCGCAGGAACGCAAACATCCTTGGTAGACACAGGCCATTCTGGTATAAACAGTCCTTCTGGCGGAATGGCAGGAACAAGGCCGGTCGTCAGTGGTTCTGCCCCATCTGTTACGGAGGTCCGAATGACCGGAACAGCAGGAAGCGATTCCACAGTCCCCACACGACAGTCTGCCCGTGGCACAGAGCGGGTGGCGCCTGGAGCGACAGGAGCCGCTCACCCCTCAAGCGGTCATGCCGGTCCTCCGTCTGGAACAGCAGGAAGTATGCCTGCTCCCGGACGCGAGTTCCCCGCCGCTGGAGCTGGCATGTCCTCGACTGGAACAGCAGGAACGCGGAGACCCAGCGGTTCGGGAACACCCCAGATGAAGCCGCAGACGCCTCCCCCTGCAACAGCAGGAACGGCTCCCAAAGGAACCAAAGAACCCCCGCAAACGAACCAGGGCACCCGCCGCATGAAGAGCGGGATGCCTCCGCCCATGCAAGGTGGAACGGGGCAATCATCGAAAAGGAGGAGAAAAAGGAGTGAGCCATGAGTAAACAATCTTCCACAGGACAAAAAGTGGCCCGGGCAACCTCGGCTGCGGTCAATATTGCGAGAGGAGCGGCTGCGGGCGGCGTCTATGGCGCCGCCTTTGAAGCCGCAAAATCTTTTCTCCCGGAATTTCTGAAACTGTTTGTCATTCTTTTGTTTATTGTGATCCTGGTGCCAATGCTGATTTTTACGGCAATTCCCAATATTCTTTTCGGCTATGGTAGTTCCTCAGACCAGGACATTATTGATTTTACCGCATCCGCAGAGGAATTGGGCAGCCGCTACCAACAGCTTGACGCATATCATGAACCTGTGCTCCAGCGCCTGGTAAACAATATTTTGCCCAATTTCTGGTCTGATGGTTCTCCCCTGTATGACGATTATGATGTGACCGAGGATATGGGTAACATCAATCAATACTGGATCATGGCCATCGGCTCTGTCCGGTACAAGCAGGACCTATATAGCATGAATGAAAGCGCCATTGAAGATCTGATGTACGACAGGCTTACCTATTCCACTTCATTGGTCGATCGCATTTTGAACATCTCCGTTCGCGATATGACACCTGAAGAGTACATGGATCATCTAGGATTCAGTCAAGAGGAAAAAGACTGGGCAGCACTGCTGTATTCCAGCTTGACCGAAGATCAGAACTTGCCCTACGAGGATACCGATGGAGATGGCTACTATAACACCGATTATGGAGACATTACATTTTCCGATGCGGAGACACCGGTCGTTTACTACAACCAGACAGACGCTCGCTGGGGCAACAAAATGTATGGCAAAAGCGGGACGATCGGTGAGGCCGGGTGCGGCCCAACTGCACTCGCTATTGCGGTGGCTTCTCTGACAGATCAGAAAGTCACACCCTATGATGTGGCCCAGTGGTCGGTAGAAAACGGCTATCGTTGTGAGGGCAACGGAAGTTACCACAGCCTGATTCCGGACGGCGGGGCACACTATGGCCTGACTGTGACTGGCATCGGGAATAACAGCAAAAAGCTGGTGGAGGCCTTACAGGAGGGCAAGCTGGTCATTGCCATTATGACAAAGGGCCACTTTACCAGTTCCGGTCACTTCATTGTCCTGCGCGGCGTGACGGAGGATGGCAACATCCTGGTGGCCGATCCAGCCAGTGTCAAGCGAAGCAACCAGGAGTGGGCGCTCGGCATCATCACCAACGAGGCATCCCGCCGGGCTGGTTCCGGCGGCCCGTTCTGGGTCATGTCCAAGTAGGTGATCCTTATGCTTGAGGACCATGTGTGCTGGATGGGTCAGCTCCGCCTGCGCTATGGCATATCACAGGCGGAGCTGGCTAAGGCGGCCGGCGTCTCCCGGCAACTGATCAGCCAGATTGAATTGGAGCATGAGCGCCAAAGCAGCGGGCATGAGGCTATGATACGCCGTGCCTTTGCAGAGGTCATTGCTTCTCGGCGGGCGGCGCTCGCTCATTTGGAACAGGATCTGGAGCACATCCCCTGGTTGTTTTCCATGTCCAATAAGGAGGACGAATATGGATTCTGAAACTTATTATATTCCGGTCAATTACACCGACGCTGGAAAGCTGTTCGGGCTTTTTGAGATCCGAAACGCCATCGAGGCGGTGATCCTGGGCCTGCCGGTGCTGGCATTTTGCACCGCATTTCTTCCGTTTGAGATTACCTGGAAGATCATCATTACGCTGTGTCTGCTGGTGCCGACGGTCGGATTTGCCCTGATTGGGCTGAAGGATGACAGCCTGACCCGCTATCTGAGAATTTGGTGGAACTGGCGCCGTCAGCGCCGTGTCCTGACCTATCGTGGAGAGGTGAATGCGCATGAATTTGAAAAACGTTATCTTCGGTGGTTCCGTCACGGGCGTCAGTGACCGCAGCGGAGCCTATGAAGGGAGCATCCAGGCATGGCTCCCCATCAAAGATATTGTCCAGGGTGTGGTCGTCACCCGGGACAAGCGGTTTGTCAAAGTCCTGGAGTTGCTTCCCGTCAATTTCTATACCATGTCCAGTATGGACAAAAGCGCTGCCATTGAGGATTTTGCCGCCTACCTGAAAATCGCTCCGGCCAATCTCCAAATCAACGTCCTGACGCAACCCTTTGATCTGAACGGCTACTTGAAGCTTCTGAAGGGCTATCTGGAACAAGAGACCAACGAACGGTGCCGCGCCATGCTGGAGGAGAGCATCGAATATGTGCCGCAGCTGGTAAAGCGTGAGGCACTTACCCATCGCTTCTTTCTGTCCTTTTCCTATGACCCTTCCATGAAAGCAGCGGACCACACTCCGGAGGCGATTGCTGCGGTGCTCAATGAAAAGGCGGAAGTGGCCCGAAGGTATCTGGACCGGTGCGGCGTTGCCGTTCTGGAACCGGAATATGCGGACAATTTCATTCTGGATTTGTTCTATAAGATCATCAATAAGCATACCTCCCAGCACATCCGCCTCCCGGATGGCGTATTTGATATGCTGGGAATGGTACATGGCATCTATGACGAGGACACTCTCAAAGCCCTGGAATCAGAGGCCGCAGCGCCCTCCGGAAAAAAGAAGCGGAAGCTGTTCTCCAGGAACAAGACGATTTCCCCGCTATCCCGTCTGGAAGCCGGCGCTACAACGATTTCGGACCTGATCGCACCGCCAGACATAGACACCCACCACGCCGATTATCTTTTGCTGGATGGGGTCTATCACGCATACCTCTATATCAGCGGCTACGGCTACTCCACCGTTGTGGGAAAGGGCTGGCTTACCTCTTTGATTGAAGCTGGTGAAGGCGTCAGTCTTAGTTTCCAGCTGGTCAAGCAGCCCCGGGAAAAGACGGTCAATGCCATCGGCCAGACCACTATGATCAATCGCTCCCGAATGCGGGATGTGGGTGATACCCGTCAAGATTTCGAGGAGCTGGGGGACGCCATCGGCGCCGGGCTTTACCTAAAGGAAGGGATGAATCGAGAGGGGCAGGACTTTTACTATATGCACACCCTGATCGAAGTAATCGCCGACGATCCGGACACTCTGGAACAGCGCATGACCGCGGTGGAAACGCTGTGCGTTGCCTCCGATATGCTGGCCAAGCGGTGTGAGTACAAACATGAGCAGGCGTTTCTCTCTTTCCTTCCGTTGCTGATCTCTGACCCTGACATTGAACGCAAGAGCCGCCGAAATGCCTTGACTTCTGGTGTGGCAGCATCGTTCCCCTTTGCGTCTTTCGAGTTGAGCGACCAGAAAGGCATTTTCCTCGGCCTAAATCTCTACAACCGTTCCCCGGTGTTCCTGGACTTCTATGACGACTACAAATACACCAACGGCAATTTCGCAGGTTTTGGCAATACCGGTGCCGGCAAATCCGTGCTCCTCCAGTGCATTGGAAAGCGTGTGAGGGAGCAGCAGCGCAAGGTAATCTATATTGTCCCGGAAAAAGGACACGAATATATCCCGCTCTGTGAGGCTCTGGGTGGCCAGTACATCAAGCTGGGTCCGTCCTCCGACGACAGTATTGGCCTGATGGACATTCGACGCTTCCGGGACGACCCCTATAATGCCCGTACCAAAGGCCTGCGCCACGACTCACTGATGGCTGAGAAAGTGTCCTGGCTCACCGGATGGTACTCGCTGAATAAGAAAAATCTGACCGAGGAGGACAGAGCCTACATTGATGCCGCGTTGATCGAGTGCTACAACAATTTCGGGATTACCTTCGACAATGCCTCTGTGTTTGAGGAGGACGGCGTGACGCCCAAACGAATGCCCGTCATCAAGGATTGGTATGACGTTCTCATGTCCAAGCCCCAGACAGAACATCTGGCAACGGTACTGACACGCTATGTATCCGGCTCCGCCATCTCCATGGGCGGCCCGTGCAACATCGACCCGGATAATCCCTATACCGTCATCGACTTGTCCGGTCTGCCTGACGATCTGATGCTCCCATGGGTCTATGCAGCCACGGGCTTTGCCACGGACATCATCCTCCAAAACGGCGATGTGGGTACCGCCCTGCTATCAGACGAGCTGTGGAAGCTGGTGGGCGCCCACTCCAATCCGTTGGCTGCCGACTATACGGTGCGCATGGTAAAGCTCATTCGCTCTCAGGGCGGCATTGCCGGCGTTACCTCCCAGGGTATGGCCGATATGATGGCGTTGGACGGCGGCAAGTACGGCAAGAGCATCCTGGACAGCTGCCGCATTAAGGTGGTCATGCAGATGGAGGAGCAGGAGGCCCGGCTCATTCAAAAGGTCTTGAATCTCACCGAAGAAGAGACCAAGATGATTACCCGTTTCCATCGTGGAGAGGGGCTTCTCTGCATCGGCCACAACCATGTTCCTATCGCAGTACATGTATCGCCCAAGGAGTACGACGCCATTACCACTTCGCCCACCGATTTGAGAGCAAGAAATAATCGTTGACCACATAAAGGGCACACCACGCAATCTTGAGTGGTGTGCCTCTGTCGTTATAAATCATCTATTTTGATATCAAGGATAGTACCTCCTTCTGGATGGCCCTTAACGAAAGGAAGGCGATAACGAACTGAAAAGCGTCTTCCAATCGTGTTCCACACCAAAAAGTCAAAATCTATAGTTTGTGTCTCTCCTGAGAGGTGTGGAGTCTCTAAAAAGCAGACTTCGCCTGGAGCAATTACAAATACTTCGGGTGAACTAGTTGCTTCATATGGAATATCGTTAATGGATAATTTGTTGCATACAATGTTATTAACACCAGAGATTCCAATGTTTTTTAAGTGTACCGATATTGTTCCAAACGTTAATTTTTGAGACAATGAAACCGTGATACGGCGCAATCTTCCGGAGTCTGTAAGCCCGCTTCCTATTTGGATGTTTGGGATCATTTTCTCATTTTCTAGCGATAACAGCATCCGAGTTTGTCGGTCTATGTTTTCCTGCAAAAGTAAAAATTTCTTATTTGTGTCTTCTAATATTGCCTCTTGCTCTTGTTGATGCTTATCAGCTTCATCTTTATAACGTTGATTTTGCCAATAAGCTATCCACGCCAATAAAATGGTGCTGATATAAGATAATATGTCGCCAGCGCCCCATACATGTTCAAAAAATGGAAGCGGTGCAGGTATCTTAAACAAGCAATGAATACCAAGAGCAAATAAAGCAGACCAAAGAAGCCATTTCCAAAATTTATCAAATAGTTTGTTCATAAGCACCTCCAAAGTATAAATAATAGATTTATTTTAACAGTCCTAGCTGAATTCATCAATCTACAGTCTATGTTGAGAAAATACACGGAAGTAGCATCATTATATTTACGCGAATCGAGGAATAAATTATGGCACAGCAAAAGGAAAATATCAAACGAATCCAAGAGATTACTTTTGAAGCATTCAAGTCCAGCGGGCGGATCGCTGCCTTGCTGGACCAGAGTTTGGCCCCGTCTGTGGAGTTGTCAAAGGAATTGGAGCAGACTGCCTTCCAAATGGAACAGGGCACTGTAGAGCTGCGGACGCTCTGCGCCCACTATCTGTATCCCACCCAACCCATCGGCTATAAGCCTGTATTGGAGCCTCTGGAGATTGCCGGCCGGGCGGAGTGCAACGAGTTTGGATGGCTGCACATCCAGCTCAACACCCTGCTGCCCAACTGCCGCTTTGCAAGCCCCATATGGATCACTGACACGGTGACCCGTCTTCTGGACCGTCTGGAGCGAAGACATGGAAAGCTCCCCATGTTGAAAGAGGCTCTACTGGTAATCGACGAGCACAGCGACATCCACGGCCGGCAGGTCTATGATCAGGACAACAAGGGCTGGAAGGCGATCTCCAACGCCCTCAAAGGACGAGTGGTCGAGGACGATGACCAGTACACCCTGGGCGTGTGTCTCCTCTCCACGCGCTCGTCGGAGCAGGTATGCCATATCTATGTCCTTCCTGGGGCGGATGCCGGGGATTTCTTCTGTATGCGTGCTGATCAATACCCCATCTTCCGTTGATTGCTCCAGACATTTTCCTGCAAGGATTTCGGTTACATTCCGCTGCGCTGGCGGCGGAGATGCCCGATTTCTTCCGTTACATAAGGCGCCCCATTTCAATCCGGATGATCGGTGACTCCCAAGCCGGGATGTAACTGATGGTCCGGCACTTTTTCTATGCGCATACGGCCTTTTGAAGCGTTAGACCATCGGTTACATCTCAAATTTGTAGATGTCCTATGCCACCTACCGTTACAAATGAGCCCTGAATCCGAGAGGAGGGCTACCATGCTTTATGACCGCAGGGACTTTGGCCTGCTCCGTCTGGCAGGAGCCTATCAATGGCTCCCCCTGGCGCCGCTGCGAAGCCTTCGTTCCCTGAAACAGCTTTACCGGGAAGCGGAGCTTTTGTCCGCCCTGGGACTTTTGACCTTTTCCCGCAGCAATCAGTATCTGATGCCCTCCACGGAGGGTTATCAATTTCTGACCTCCCTGGAGGTCCCCTGTCATGTACCCACCAAACGACCATACGCCCAAAGCCCGGCCCTGCGTCGCCGCTTAGAAGTCGGGACCGTTCTGCTTACCTGCCTGGGGGCAGGAATTGAGCCCGCCTATGACAACGTAGAACGGCTGAAACGGCAGCCTGTGTTTTTGCCCGCTTTCGCTCTTCGCGGCGGAAATGGAAACCTGATGAATGCGGCAAGCTGTGTCGGCTTCGGTCATTGGGGAAACTGTGCTTACCTTCTCCAGTACGCCAGTCGGCAAAGTCCCGGCTTTTTTATGAACAACGAGCTATCCCATCTTCATAACCTGGCCAGCGTGTTCAGCGAACGGCTGGATACGCCCCAGGCGCTGATTCTAGCGGGGGAAAGCTATCGTTCCCTCTATGAGCTAATATCCACTCAGACGCCTTCTGAGCGGAATGGAAAGAAGGGATTTATCGATTACAGTCAGGCTTATCCTCAGCTGGGCATTCCTGTGTCTCTAGTGGCCTGCGATGACACTGGAGTCATGCAGCTGGCGATCATGCGTCAGGAGAACTATCGCGCCCGCATTGCACAAGCGGCCTTTGGCGCCCGGTGGAATCCCAAAGACAGCCGGCTCCCCGAAGCTGACGGCCATGTGGACGGGAATCCGTTGGTAATCGCTGTGGACATGGACCTGCGACGTTTGGAGCGGGTTTGCCGCGATGCCGTCCAACAGAGTCGGCGTGAGATCCTCGTGGCTGCCTTGGAAGGTCAGATGTCCGGGCTTCTTTTGGATCAATTCCCACGGGGGGCTCCGATCCGGGCGCTTCGTATCAATCATCAGGTGCTTGCGGCCGCGTTTGGAGATCGCTGTGTCACAGGCGACCCCTGGCCGGATGAACCGCTGAGATGGAAAGGCGGGCTGGTACATGTTTAGACTATCGGAAAAGTTGGCTCACTTGGAGGACCGCATTTCGGCCCGCTGGGGGAAAAAACTGGACCGCTTTTTGGAGCGGCGCAAGGGAAAGTGGAAACTCTACATTCCTTTGGCGCTGTTTTGCTGGTACTTTTACGGAATGCTGATCAACTCCATTCGCCTGGGCATCGAGTCAACCTTTGGAGGCAATCCGGCCGCTGTGACCACGATCTGGGTGGTCAATCCCTTTTCCAACTGGCTCGCCGTGTTTACCCCCACCGGCCTGGGGGTGACCGGCTTTTGCTTCTTGATGTTTTGCCTCCTCACCAAGAAAGGCTATATTTGGTTTTCCGGCTATAAATACATTCGAGATAAACGTGGGTTTGACATTTTGCCAGACGGTACCCACGGTACCTCCGGCTTCATGTCAAAAAAAGAACAGGAAAAGGTCTTGCTGACCGGTCCGATCTCTGAGCTGTCCGGGACGATCCTGGGGAAGCAGAAGGACGATCCGGACGATGCCGACAAGTACGCCGAATATGTATCGCTGCGTCCCGACAGCGGCCTTACTGAACACATCATGGCTTATGGCGCTACGGGTTCCGGAAAGACACGCGGTCTGGTGAAGCCCTTTATCCTCCAGTGTGCTGCAAAACGGAATACACAGGAAAGTCTGATCTGCGTGGACCCCAAGGGAGAACTCTATGAAAGCACCTCTTCGTTTCTGCGAGAACAGGGCTATGAGGTGAAAATGTTTAATCTTTTGGACATGGAGAACAGCGACGCATGGAACTGCCTGAGTGGCATTGAAAAGGACAAGGATCTGGTACAGTCCATTGCAGAAGTCATCATCAAGAATACCTCTAACGCCAATGAGCGGCAGGACTTCTGGGAAAAAGCAGAGCTTAACCTCCTCATGGCCCTGATGCACTATGTCGCGCCCCAGACGGTTCCTGGGACCAATGAGCTGCTGCCGATCCAGCAAAGGTCCCTGGGCGCCATCTATCGAATGCTGTCCAACGAATCCTTTGCAGATCTGGAGCGGCGCTTTGAGACGCTTCCCAAAAATCATCCGGCATTGGCACCATACGGCATCTTCAAGCTGGCAAACCGCCAGATCTGGGGTAACATCGCCATTGGCTTGGGCAACCGTCTCTCGGTGTTTCAAAACCCGCTGGTAGACAAGATTACTTCCTACAACGAGATCGACCTGACTTTACCCGGCAGGAGACCCTGTGCGTTTTTCTGCTGTATCTCTGCTCAGGATTCTTCGCTGGAGTTTTTAAGCTCGCTGTTCTTCTCCCAACTTTTTTCTCGGCTTATCGACTATGGGCGCCGACACGGAGAGCATGGGCGGCTTCCCATCAAGGTCAATGTCTGTTTGGAGGAATTCTGTAATATTGGAAAGTTGCCCGATTTCAAAAAGGTTTTGAATTTCTGCCGCGGCTCCGGGATCTTCTGCCAACTCGTGGTTCAATCCATCCCTCAGTTGCAGGACCGGTACCCCAAAACCGAGTGGGAGGAGCTCATTGGCTGCACGGATATTCAGATCTGCCTTGGATGCAATGATGTGGATACAGCGACCTATATCTCCAAAAAGTGCGGCATGGTCACCATCAAGGTGGAAAACAATCAGATGCCCCTCCAGCCGCTTTTCTCCCCAGTCTATAATTCCACCCGGCCATACAGCCAGACCAAGAGCAATACCCAGCGCGCCCTTATGCTCCCGGACGAGATCCTGCGGATGGATAACCGGGAGAGCATCGTTTTGCTGCGCGGCCAGAAGCCGTTGAAGCTCTATAAGATCACACCGGAAGAGCATCCCAGCTTTTCCAAGCTGCATGATGTTCGGATCGCCGATTATGTTCCCGAATGGCGCCGCTGGGAAGAGACCACAAAAACAGAGACCGAGCAGGCTGCGGCACAATCCGCAGAACAGCCGGTTCCGTCTGCAGGCGATCCGGTCCCGACAGTTTCCGAGCCAGAAGCGGCTCACCAACCCGCATCGGATACCGGGAAGTGCACCAGCCAAGAGTGCGAGCGGGCCCCGGAGCCGGACGCTGGCGGTGAGGATCAGCCGGATGTGGATTCTCCCTACGGAGCCTTTGATTTGATTGAAATGCTGCCGGACGAGGTGGGCGGGCCATAGGCAGAGGAGGAAGAAATCTTCCTCCTTTCCCTTTTGCCTGGCAGGACGGCAATCCCCAAATTCGATTGATAGGAAAAGGAGTGAATCACCATGAAGGCAGCACCCATGACAAAAAAGCCGTCTTTCCCGCTGATGAAGCAGGGCGACATTCAAAATATCTACCATCTCCAGATGCCCCGGTGGCTGTTCACGGACTCCAGATACATGGAGCTCTCTTTGGTGGCAAAGGTGGCCTACACCTTTTTGCTCAACCGCTTTCAGCTCTCCAGGCTCAATGGCTGGATCAACGATGACGGCGAGGTGTTCATCGTCTATACCAGACGCTCCCTGGCTGCGGAGATGCAGGTGAGCTACCACAAGATCATCGAGGCCATGAAAGAGCTGTCGGCCTCCGGGCTGATCTGGGAGCGCCGCTGCGGGCGCGGTGACGCCAATCAAATCTACCTGGCTTTGGTCAAGCACGAGGAAGTGGTGGACGGTAGCGCGCCGTTTGTTCCGCCGGAGCACGAGGCAGCCGGCGGAGAACAGCCGGGCTCCATGAATGCCCCGGGCGAATCCCCTGAAGGGCCTGCAGAAGGGGCACCTGCAGCAGAATCACAGGAGGAACAAGCACTGGCCAGAAGTGCCGGCTCAGAACTTCTTGATCCCAACCAGCAGGCACCGGGCGCACCTATGTCTGCTTCAGAAGTTCCAAACAGGGACTTCATGAGGGCCGGGGATGAAACTTCAAGAGGTGCGCAAACAGAACTTGCAGAGATCGACCAGCGGGACCCTAATTATATTGATTCAAGTCATACTGAGCGGATTCATACTGAAGTCAGTCTATCTATCCCACCGGAGGGCTATCCGGAGGGGACGGACAGACTTGGACAGTGGTGGAGAAATCTTTCCGAGCAGGAGCAGTTGGAGCAGATCCTGGAGAACTGTTCGCTATGGCTGTTCGACGCGGAAACGGTAAAGGTGTTTGAAAACGCGATTGAGCGGCTGTTCTACACGAAAGAATACCGCATTGGGCGGGCCGTATTGCCCCAGGCCAACGTACGCTCCCGGCTGTGGGATCTGGACAGCACCACCCTCCAGACTGTGGAGCGAAAACTGCATCAAAATCAGAGGTCCATCAAGAACTCGACCGCCTATACCATGGCGGTCATTTTTAATGCAATCTGTGAGGCACAAAGCGATCTTCTGCTTGACCCCTATCTCAACAGCCTCGGCGGGTATTCCGGCGACGGAGCGTGAGAGGGGGCGGGGCAGATGCTTTTGACGAAAGACCAGCAGTTTCTTCTCGGCGTGCTGCGGGAGACGGGATGGATGCGGCAGGATCAGGTGCTTCCCCTCATGCGGCTTTATGATCCTGCCAAAGTGCAGTCCCACTGCGAAGCCATCCTGCGCCACCTCCGCTACGCCGGTGAGCTGATCCCCATGGACGACGGGCTGATCTGTCTGGCGGAGCTCAGGGGAAAGGGGGCGGACCATGCAATGCTGTGCGCCCTTGACGTTCTCCTCTCGCTGGCGTCTGGACCGCCGATTCAGCTGACCAGCCGGATGCCGCCCTATAAGCTGTGTTTTCTGTTGGAGCGGGAGGGCGGGCGGATCGACGCCTTCGGCGTGCTGCCGGTGGAACCCGGGCGCGAGTCGATCACCGGCATACTCCTAGCCCAGCAGCCCCAGGATGTGACCGTGCTCCTGTTTCTCACCAGTCTGGAGCAGCATCAGCTTCTCCATCTGCGCCAGCGGCACTACTTTGTCATCCGGCAGGAAGGCAGGCTGCGGTTCTTTAAGGGAGGTGATGCCCGGCAATGACACGCAATGGCGGACCAATCTCAAACCATACAGGAAGGAGTCAGACTATGAATTACGACGTACAGGAAGAACGGATGGAGCTCAACGATGGCGGGGAGCAGAGCGGCGCTGTGCTGCTTGAAGATGTTCCCATGGGGGGCACCGCCGGGGAAAGTGAATTTGCCGGTGACGGGGTAAACGACGGTGCTGCGGAAGATGCCGCCTCCTTTGCCGAGCAGGGAGATGGGCAGCTGGAGCCCGATGTTCCCATGGAGGACAGCGGAGAGACCGCTCAGGAGGCCCAGGAGCCCGCGGAAGAGAAACCCAAGCGTAAGCGTACGTCCCGGAAAAAGGCGGCGGAGGGCCCCGCAGAGGCGCCCCAGGAGACGCCCGGTGAGGGCGAATCTGAGGATGGAGACCCTGTGGAGGCCGCCTTGGACGAAGATGCTTCGGATGGGGTAGACGCTTCTGACCCCGGCGGTGAGGAGCATGATGCCGAGACGGCAGCATTTGTTCTGGAGGAAACCGGCGAACCGGCAGATCCGGAAGCAGTGTCCTTGGACGGCGCAGACCCTGGGGGCGCGGAAGAGCCGGCGGACGAACCGGCGTCTGCACCTGTGGCGGCGCCGCCTGCCGGCGGAGCAAGGCCCCGGCGGGTCCGGAGAACGGCCGCTGCAGAAACGGGCCCCAAGGAGCAGTTTGCCAGCAGGCCGCTGAAAAACAAGCCGGCGCTCCTCTCATTGGACCTGAATGAATTGGACCGGGACCTCACGGAGGAAGAGCGGGAGGAATGGAATGCCATCTATGCCTCCTACCGTTCCAAGTCCCTTCTGACTGGGCGGATCATGGGCATTGACACCCACTCCTTCACAGTCCGGAACCGGGAGACCGGCCAGATCGAGCGGCGCAGAATGCAGTGCGCGGTCATCATCAGCTATCGCGTCAAGGTGTTGGTCCCGGAGACGGAGGTGTGGATGCCCGGCCAGGAGCGCCCCCCCTACGTGCTGCGCAATATGACCGGTGCTGAGATCGACTACACCATTATGGACGTGGACCGCGAGGGCGGCGTGGCCATTGGCTCCCGCCGGATGGCCATGCTGGCGCGCCGGCATTTCTTCGATACAGCAAGGAACGGCCACGAGCTTGGAGAAAAGCTTACCTGCCGCGTGCTGTCTGTGGGCCCCAAGCGGTGCCTGGTGGAGTGCGGTGGCCGGGACATGAGCCTGAGCCAGAAGGACTTAACCTATACGGCCACCCCCGATCTCCGGGAGCGGTACCATCCTGGTCAGGAGCTGGACTGCATTTTGAAAGAATACAACCGGCAGTCCGGTCAGATGTGGGTCTCCGTCAAGGAGACCATGGCGAACCCCTTCTTCGGCGCCATCAAACGCCACCCCATCGGCAGCCGCAGACAGGCTGTCATTTCCGGTAAATACGGCGGCGGCGTGTTCTGTACGCTGCCCGATGAAACGGTGTGCCTGTGCCTCTATTCCACCCGCCATTCGGACAGTGACTTCCACGGTGGAGACACCGTGATCCTGGCGATCAAGCAGTTCGACTACGAGCGCCACCTAATTTATGGGCGCATCTTGTCCAAGTGGTGAGTGGCATGGGGCAGGATAAACAGCTTTTGGAGGATCTGCAGACGCTGGTAGGGTGTGACTACCTATCTGATCTGCGCTTTCTTCCTGATCGAGGGCCCATTCATACGGCTATCAGGCAGCTTTGTTCTGAGGACTATTCTCCTGCGCAATGGAAAGAAGCGATATGTTATCTGCTTTTTTAGCTGCAGAATACAGGCTATGAACGATAATCGGTCCCCTGAGATTTTGCTCAGGGGGCCGATTTTTTGTTTTTATTGACAACCAAGTTCATTACTTCAAGTATCTTGCAAAAGCTCTGCTGCCATGTCTACAGAGAGATCTTCAAAGGTGTTTCGATATGCACGGAGCACCTCAGGGACAGTCTTGTTTTTTCGATTTCACTCAGGTATTCCTTGACTGTCATTTATAAGCCATCCTTTCTACTCGGTACATGGTCACTAGAATGTGTTCTTTTTCCTTTTGGGGCTTATCATAGATTCTACAAGATGTCAATATGGTACCGCATTAGTCTGAGTCGCAACTTGATAGCTTTGGCATAGTTCATCGTATGTGTATGTGACTTGGGGGAGAAGTTTGTTTCCTGTAGGTGTAGTTTATTGTTACGCTAAGAAAACCGGTAAATAGGAGGTATAACCCGACGAAATAGCATGTAGTAAATCATCTGCAGCCTCGCCTAAGCACCGAAGTGGCGATCCGATTTTACGCCCCAAGCTTTGAGGGTTACAAAATAAGAATCAGTTATGCATATGTTTGAATTGAGAATATAAAAAACGGGCAACCAAAACTTTGGCTACCCGTAAAAATGTGTACTATTGAGCGATTTTATCTAAAAGTTTTAATTATACAGATTCAATCTGAGCGTAATCCACCATGATAGAATCTGTCTTGGAGTCATTGCGGACAACAAAGCAATAATTTCCGTCCATGCCAATTGTGATTGAGGTGCGATGTGCATACTTCTTTTCAGTAGCATTATACACGTAAGTAGTGTTGCCCAGACGGTCATATCCGATGGAAATTTTTGCCGCAAAGTCGAGGGCGACAACTACATCCAAAACGTCACCTTTCTCTAAGGTAAAACGGTCTCCATCTTCATTATAGTATTTTTTTGTTCCAGCAGCAGGGATTCTCGCATAGCCATAATCATACAGGGGCATCGGGACGACATTCCCATCTTTATCGTACGTTACGGAGGTCATGGGACGTCCATCAAAGGTGAAATTGCTTTCTGACCCATCAGCATGTTTAACAGACACCCCGATAACCGCGCCCAGCTGATCGGCCTGCTCCTGAAATTGCTGTGCCATATTATCTGCAGGCACTTCGGCCGCAGAAGCAAAACTGGTGATGGAAAGACACATGGCCAAAGTCACAAACAATACGCCAAATCGCTTAAATGCTTTCATAAGATATTAACCTCCATTGTTAATTAAAGTACGGACGCTTCGATCAAATACATGCTGTCGATACAGTAGTTGATCAGATAGAAATTATAGACACCATCCACTGGTGCGGAAAAAGAAAACTTGCCTGTTTGCTTGAGCTTATAGATTTCTTCTCCCGTTAATTCATGCATCTCACCATTGCAGATATAGCCGATTTCAGCAGTCTGTCCTTTGCTTTCATAATGCTTTACCTGAGCCATCTGCAATTCTAATTCAAGAACGTCTCCTTGTGACAGCTTCCAGCCGGTTCCATTTTCGGAAAAAACGCACATATCCCCATTGTAGATTCGTATAGGCGCATCTGCGTATTTTCCAACGGCAATATCTAACTGCTCAAACCCATACTCATTAATATTCTGGGAAATATTAACCGACGGTTCAACATCTCCATCCACGACAACACCACCACTATCCTGAGGATAGACAGGAGTAGTCGACACAGGAGATGCTGCACCTATCAAAAGGCTGGAAGACATCACAAGCACAAGAACGATGGCAAGCAACAACGCCTTGGGGCTAGTCCTTCTTGTCTTCATAATCAAAGCAATCCTTTCATGCAGGTCAGTCTTCGAACAACAAGGATACAAAACTGTAAGAGTGCTACATTCTATTGCATCTAAGATGGCGCTTGCATATTCTTTATTTGATTGATACCCCAATTTCAAAACTGTCATTCTATCACAGTCGATCTCTATGTCCTTAGACAATAAAACGAAAAGCAACCATGCAAACGGGTTATACCAATGCAGACACACAACCAGAATAGAGAGACACTTTGTAAAATTGTCTCCGCGCTTAATATGCGTGTATTCATGCATCAAAATCACTGGTACATCTTTGTCCTTAATCGAGGTTGGTAGAAGAATAACTGGCCGCAAGAAGCCATAAGTCAAGGGGGTTAAGCTTCCAGAATAATCCTTGACCGTTATCCGTCTACTCACATTGTTGTTGTTCAGCCATTCCGTAACTGCGCTACGCTGAGAATTTGTTGATTTGAAAAACCTAAGCTGCCAGTAAACCCAAAGAGCAATAAAAACACTCACCAAAAGGATGGAAATGATGATCCAAACCAACTGAATGGAGTCCAAGTCTAGTATCAAATCTTTTTCAACGTTAGGACTGTTGAGATTTGGCGATCCGATGGTAGATTTTACTTCCTGAAGGTCTGTATACGATGGAGTAGTGAATGTATAAGAGCTATTAGGGGCTTTAGGGAGCGAGAAAAGCCCTAAAACATTCGTAACCTGAACTGGCAGTAAGAACCGTGCTATCGCAAAACACCACATTCCTGTCAAAAAGCCTGGAGGTCCATGGTGTTTTACAAGTTTCCGGACAGCCAAAATAAACAAAACAAAGAAACTCCCATATAAAGAGGTTTCTGCCCAATACATCATAGTATATCTCCTACTTCATTTTTTCGATTAACTCCCGAAGTTCATCAATATCCGACTGTGTTATATGAGAACTTTGGAATAGAGTAGAAAATAAAAGCTTTGGGGAGCCTTTGAAAAGCGTTGACATCAGATTATTTACTTCTGACATTTGGACATTTTTCTGATCAACAAGTGAATGACAGGTAAAATTGGGTTCTCTGCGTTCAATAAGGCCCTTCTTGATGCACTGATTGATTACAGTATAAGTGGTATTCTTATTCCAACCATTTTTCTGGTTCAGGATAATACTTAATTCCTTTGCAGTTGTATCACCTCGTTCCCAGAGCACACTCATAACGCGTAAAGCTGACTTTGACAATTCCATGGTGCACACCTCATACTACAATTATAGTCCGGACGCCTTCAGTGTAGCACCTCCCCTTATCATTGTCAAGACTATAATTGTAGTCTATTCGCGGATGATGCACTTAACCTAATAAGATGTTTTTCTATAAACTGCGGCTATACTGAGCATGTTTCGCACAAGAAACTCCTGGCTCTCGTTGAGAGCCAGGAGTTTCTTCAAATATAAACAGACCAATATTCAAAATTTACTCACCATATTCAAGCGGCTCTTTACGCACAGAGTTCAGTAAGAGCTGTTCCAGATATTCAAACTCAGAGAATTGATCCAGTGAAGCCATCACGAAGGCATCGCGAAGATTGCTTGCGTTGTTCTCCAAAAACGTTTGTTCTACAGAGTATCCATAGTGCTCCATAAAAAATAACATCATCATGATAACAGACTGTGTATTTCCCTCTCTGAAAGGATGTACCTGCCAGATGGGCGGAAACGTCCGGGCCATTTCGTAGACAAACTGCTCCCGGTTGAGTTCAGCCCAGGGGATGCAGAGCACCCTGCTAAAAGCCACCTTCAGATCTTCCGAAATATCTTTCTCACTGCTATACCAGACGCTGCGCCCGCACAACAGATGCTCCGGTTTCTCAAGACCGATGTAACGATATTGGCCTGCCCAATCGTAGAGGTCACCAAACAGCGCATAGTGGATCTCACACAGACCGGCTGGAGAAAAGTCCCCAAATCCCTTCTCGTATAAGAGCATCATATTGGCTCTGGATAGTTCTGCTTCAATGCGCTTCAGCGTTGTTTTATCCCTAGTTCCCAGTTTATTTCTGAAAACGGGAGCATCTATATAGAAGTACGGATCAGACATGGCTCCGGCGCTCTTGGTCTGCGAGCTTGCGGTGATAGGTCAACAGAGCATCTTTCATTTCTTCTCCGGTGATCTCCCCCCGGGCCCAGCTTGCAGAAAGATCTCTGGCATAGTCAGAGATTGGAGTGCCTTCGATGGCACTGACAGCATCTGCTGCCTTAACCGCTGCGATCCGCTTTTGTAGCAAAGAACTCAATGCACCTTCACCTCCTCGCATAGTTTTCATTCAGTATAGCACAGGAGTACTTTGATTTCCAGCACAGAGCTCAGGTCTTCTGCAATATAAATTGAAAAAATGTGTAAAATTATGTCGCTCATTATTGAAAAAATGTGTTTTTATTTCATTGAATGACTTGAAAAAATGTGTTACACTGTAATTGCCCCGAGGAAAGGAGGGCGATCCGGATGAAACGTAATGCAATGCGCGACCTGGTTCAATGGAAAGAGAGCGAAGACCGCAAACCGATGGTGCTCAAAGGTGCGCGTCAGGTAGGCAAGACTTGGCTCATGAAGGAGTTCGGCAGGAACTACTACCAGAACTATGTTTACTTTAACTTCGATGAAGAGGACGAGCTGAAGTCCATTTTTGAGAAAAATAAGAATCCCCAGCGGATCATAGAGCTACTTTCCATGGTTGCCGGTGAGAAGATCCTTCCTGGTGAGACCCTTATCATTTTCGACGAAGTTCAGGAGTGCCCAGAGGCTTTGAATACCCTGAAATATTTTAAGGAGAAGGCCAACGAGTATCATGTGATCGCGGCCGGTAGTTTGCTTGGAACACTGCTGGCGCAGCCGAAGTCCTATCCAGTCGGAATGGTCAATCTATTGAACATCCATCCGCTGACCTTTGACGAATTTCTGGAGGCAACGGATGAAAGCCTATATAAGTATTATTGCAGCATTCAGAAAGAGCAGCTCATTGAAGAGATCTTCCATAACCGACTCATGGAGGCATATAACCTCTATTTGATCATAGGAGGAATGCCGGAGTGTGTGACCTCATGGGTCAACCACAAGGACCCGGCTAAAATTTCTCAAATCCAGCGTGAATTGATTGAGGTCTATGAGAACGACTTCTCCAAACATAACGGGAAAGTCAACAGCGGCCGCATCCTGATGGTGTTTCGCAGTATTGTCGCTCAACTGGCCAAACCTAATGAGAAGTTCATGTACGGTGCCGTCCGTGAGGGAGGCCGGGCAAGGGACTTTGAGGAAGCAATCGAGTGGCTTGTGTCTGCCGGAATGCTCAATCGTGCCTACAATGTCTCCAAGATGGAGCATCCGCTTGCTGCTTTTGATAAGCTGGATAGCTTCAAACTCTTTGTCTTTGACACAGGGCTTCTCAAGCACATGTCCGGCGTAGACAACAGTGCAATCCTTCTGCAGAGCAATTATCAGTTCAAAGGTCCGCTGACTGAGAATTACGTCTTGCAGCAGTTCTGTGGGCAATTTGAGATAGAACCCAGATATTATTCGGACCGCAGCGGCGAGATAGACTTTGTCCTGCAATATGGTACGGAGATCATTCCGGTAGAGGTCAAAGGAGGGGAAGATAAATCTGCTCCGACCTTCAAGCGGTACACCAATGAGAAGCAGCCGTCTCACGCGATCCGCTTGTCCAAACGCCCATATTTGAAGAACGGCTTGATCACCAATATGCCATTGTATCTTGCCAGAAAAGCAAAGGATTTACTTTAAGAAGAAATAATTTGTGGTCGTGCTATGTAAAATGAAAACAATGAGCAGGCCCTCTACCGCTAATGTTGGTAGAGGGCCAAAAACATAGTTGATTGATCAATCCAGAAATTCCAAACCGTCATCTTCACCGATGGCAAGCTTAACATAGGACATGCTGTCATTCTCATAAATGCAGTAAACACCCAAGAAGGCCGCATCATCCGACACAAGATCCTGTTTGCTGTAAACAGTGCCGTTAAAGGTTACATCAGGGCCGCACGTCACTACACTGACGGCGCATTCCGTCTCCACCGCAACTCCTTCGCAGGCGACAAACACTTTGACGAAGTTATCTTCCATGGTAGTCTCCTTTGCAGCTCTGGGCGTAACCTCCTTACAGGTTATAATGGACCCATCCCCAAAGGAACAGCCGCTGCCTAAGCTGATCATAGCATGATAGTCGCCCTGGATCATAAGGCCGCCATTGAAGGTGCAGTTGTCAAAATAGATGCCGCTCGGATTGAAAAGTACTAAAACCTGTTTGACTTCCAGTGTGCTTCGGCGCATTATATCGTTGTAGCAGTATCTAAAATGAATTTGCGGATCATTTCAAGTTGATGTCTACTGTGACAGTAGTCCATGGACTTTCTTTCCGAACAGACTGTCATATTTCTATTTGTTATAGCAAAACACGAGACTACTCATAAAAAAATGGACGGAATTCTCTAAGTGCATTTAGATTAGATTTTGTAGGATAGTGTAGCGACAATTACCCGATTGAACTTATTTTTGGTGCACACAAGCGTATATGATACTTTTGGGTAAATATGTTTAATGTATTTTAAACTCATCTGTTGACATACTGTATCTTGTGCTAACTATGTAATTCCTCTTATAGAAGACCATAGATAATATGTTACACTATTAATTTATAGCTGATCTATGTACTGAAATTTGGTGGTTTTATAAAGAATTAATAGAAAATATGAAAAAAGAGGAGAATCTGGGCGGAAAATAAGAATTTTTAGAAAGAAACGTCGGATTGGGCTAAATTTGCTATACTATAATTATCGGTACAGGAAGTTTTGATGTACTAAATTAAGAGGAATCTTAATATAGATCTCTTGAACGAGGCATAACAAATACGGCATCCAATATTTGTGTATATTTATAAGTACAACAAGCTTAAAAACGGTGATTTGTTACCCGAATAATGAAAAAAATTCCAAAATTCGTCATCTCGAAGTATTGACATTTTGATGCAAAAAGGTATAATACTTGTTATAATAGTGGGATTATTTTCACTATAGGATATCTTTTTGCCTTTATAACTTATTTTGAAAACTGCTCGATAAAAATTTGATTCTATACTTGATGCTTGGCCGGCACACCTACTATTAGGGGTGCCGAAATTAGTTTCCCTTAAACGGAGTTATGTCGGACCGTGGAGGATGATCAACATGGTAAAGCTGAAATATGATCCTATGGCACGCTCATTAGAAAAGGCAGCGCGCACGGTTTTAGGGTCATATTATGAAGATTTTGCTTTGTGCTTATTGAATTTATATTTGCATTGTGACAAGCAAGATAAGCTTTACCATGAAAAACAAATAGTGCCAAGCATTGTTGTTGCCAATATTACGCGTCGTAGCAATGTGCTAAGTGCTATTTTTGGTGCGATTATGCGCTACTATGCTGCAATGCCTAAAGAGAAGCAGCCATACTTCTTTCAAACGTGTGATCTTACTGCAGAGAGGATTGCCTATTTAGAACACTGCTATTTTATCACGGACACCTCATTAGTGACACAGAGTCAGGAGATCGCAAATCATTACCTATGCGGCAATGAGATGCCTGAAATTATCATTTTTGACGAATTACTTTTGCATGGTAGAGCGCTGAACAATCTTTTGAGTCAGCTAGAAGACCGAATGTTCAGTTTGGTGCAGGACCATGGTAGCCAAGATCACCACTGGGACGTTGTTCAATTTCAGCAACAGCTATTAAATCATATAGAGATTTTAGTCTATATGCAGAACGACGATGAGTTGCTTTTAGTGTCTCGGTATCAACAGCGGTTAAGCAGTTGGCGTGTTGCGCCATTGGTCCAGGTGAGGGAGTTATCCAAACGCTTTAGTATGCTGATAGAGAAAGCGAATCAAAATAATGTAGCATACAGTTGGTCCCTGTCTATTCCCTATCTTTCCACCCAGGCTCAGACGCTTCAGACTTGTCAGCCAGGGCAGAATGGTTTTTTCCCTAGACTTTCGGTGCTCCAATATAATGAAGTCGTAGATTATATATGCCCATATCCGAATACTAGCCAGCCCAAAGCAATTTGTGCCGTCCGGTGGCGGCACTCCTGCCTGGATATGGAGGAAAAAAACAATGTATTGATGCTGGTTCCCTATATCATTTTTGAAAAATATTCATTAGAACGTTTGTTGGCTTTGCATTATCGGATTGCCAAAGATCTTGAAAACTTAGATGTGAAATTTTTTACAGCTCTAGATTCTTATATAGCAAAGGATAGTGCTCGTTATGCCAGATGGCTTTCTGAAACGAATGAATTAGTACTAAATAGCCTTATGTTTCATAGATTTCTAAAAACTCAGGGTGTAAATAACCTGGAGTTGGGCCAAGAGAATTTGTTCTTTTTAGCGAGAAATTATACTACCTTGTCTCTTCGAAGCGATGAAATATATCAGCAATTGATTTTGCTATGGAAGTGGGGAGAAGAGCATTGTGAGGAAGAGCTTTTTGAAACATACATGGATTTATTATTGGCAGATACGGACCCAATTTGGACAGAAGGAGAAGCACACTTAGAAACTAGGCCCATAGATATAGATTTAGAAGATCCGACAGAGCAAATACTTGTGTCAGCGGTAGAAAATGCTATTATTTATATCGCTAATGAAACTGAACGCCACGCTTATGATAAGTATCATAGTATTATTCCATTAGAAGATATGGCGTTGTCGAATTGGGGAAAATATTATTCTATCCGTACAATACTAGATAAGACTGTTGATTATCTTGGTGGGACCGCTTCAGTTGCCCAGAGAATTTCTATTCTGGCGTTAATTATCCATGAAATGGATTTGGGGATTATTGGAATGAATTCCTTGTATGAGTCAGAGCATCAGCAAGTATATACTGTTATTCGTGCCGGTGAACAGGCGCTTTCAGTAGAACCGATCCGATATCAAACATATATTCCGGTGTTGTTAGAGATTTTGGAGCGTTGTCGCCAATATCAGATGGATCTTTACGAAGAAATTTCACACTTCTTTTCGAAAATTCCGGAGGTATCAACAGAAACAGTCCAGCAACTATATGAATTTGTAGTAAGAACAGTTCAATTTGGAGGTGGCTTAGACAGTTGGCTGCCTGCTATTTCTATTCCTATGCATACCAAACTATTTAGAAGAGGGGTGGAGAGAAACATTTCAGATGCCAACCGAGTAAATATAGAGAAGCAAATGTTGTATTTAGAGGCATACGCAAGGCTTTGATTCCACGCAATAAAATTAAGAGCCAGGCAGGAGAGCATCCGGCCTGGCTCTTTTGAGAAAGAGAAAAGGAGAGCGGGAATATGGAGGACTACAGAAGTTATGAGACAAATCAGGAACCCAAAATGCAGATTGTCATTACGCAAGGTACAGAGTATCAAAGTCGGGTAGAGGATATATATTGTCCCAACATTTTTTTTCATTCTGCCTATAAGCAAGCTGCAGATTGCGTAGAGAGTATACTACAAGTTGGGCAAGAGCCAAACTGGATAAAAACCACTCAGTTTCAGGAAAGTAGCTCAGATCTGGAACTTAATGACAAACTACTTGGGTATCCCAATAATGTGATTGCCTTCTGTGCGGAACGTGGCCAAGGCAAGACGAGTGCCATGGTATCCTTTGCGAAAGCCCTCTCTGGTCTAACGAAAGCCACTCAGGAGAAGTGGATAAACTTTTCGGACAAGCCACAACCTCTAGCACCTCAGTATCGTTTTGAAGTGCTAAATAGCATTGATCCTACCTCCATAGTAAATCATCAGTCCATTTTGGATGTAATCCTCTCACGAATGTTCAGCCGTTTCCAGGATGCTTGGGAACAACAGTATTGCCGGAGTGGTTCGTTGCGTGGCCAGGATGATACATTGAATCAGAGACGTTCTATACTTCAAGCATTCCAAAAATGTTACAGTAGTCTTCATGCCGTTTATCGAGAGTCTTTAGAAGAAGATGATGCATTAGAACGAATGATGGAGTTGGGGGATAGTGGGAATATACGTGGATCTCTGTACAGATTGGTTTCTGCGTATTTAAATTTTACGCAACGCACAGAACAATCTTATTTGGTGCTTCAGATTGATGACGCCGATTTGAGCTTAGGAGATACTTTTCAGTTAATTGACCAGATTCGGCGTAATCTTATTATTCCGCGAGTAATTGTTCTTCTAGCGGCCAACATGTTTCAATTAGAAAGTACAGTAGAACAGCATTTTATCAAGCAGTATGAGCAGTCGATTAAACTACACGGCATGGTATCTACAGAAACATGCCACAACATTGCCGCCCGTTATCTGGACAAAGTTATTCCGAGTACCAGACAGATTTATTTACCTGACTTAGGTAAGCTGATTGCTCAAGATTATGGGAATATCCAGATAAAATACGAGAGTCGGGAAGACGGTCAAACTAACCTCTTAGAAGAAGGTAACGATAGGGAACTTCGCTATCAGGATCAGCTGCTTCGATTTCTCCATCAACGCACGGGACTGATACTGTTGAATCCCAAAAATCATCTTCATAATTTGCTTCCGGGGAATATGCGGGAACTGGCCCACTTTTTGCCTTACTTTCAGGAACTGCCTCCACTAAGAATTGGATACAGAGAATTAATCTATGCGGCTATGGATCCCTTTTTTCTGGACAGAAAAGCTGTCGATGATTGGCTAAGTAATCTGAATCGACTGAAATCATATCTAATTAATATTTGGGCCCCAACAAATCTGCACACGGAGGAGCATCAATTTTTGAAAGGATTGTTCCGATACGAGGATGCCAACCTTCACCGTTATGTTTTAGACTTTCTTCCCGATTATTATGCCAGTGGGCGGCTCCGTTCTGTTACTCTGTTGGGAAATTCTTCGGCACACAGTGAAAACTACCGCCAAATATTTACTGATCAGTGTGCTGTACGTGGTCTGCGGTACTACGAAGGGCAAGCGGGGAAACAATATGCCTCATATGTAGATGTGATGGAAGCTCTGAATGTTTTGAGTAGACTGCCTGATGCTCAGCGACACTATAAATTTATTTATGCTATCCGGATTTACTATACAGTCCAAATGCACCATCTATTGCTGGAACAAATTCTATCTTTGGGTTCTCAGGGCTTGTCAGAATTCTTGGGTGATGTCTTGTGGCGAAAAGATGATGTTGAGGATAATTTAGTGCGGACTCGCTATGGACACTATATGTTGGATTCACAGGAATTAAGTACCTGTCTGGACAAGTTAATTAGCGACGCATCTAATATCAGCAAAAGCACTATATCTCTGGATAGTCTGATTAGCAGCGCATCTAGTATCAGCAAAAGCAACATGAATCAGCAATGTCAAGGCTACATCAGGGCTTTTTGCAGAAAGAAAGTATTACGGCATAATTTTTATTCTTTCGCCTCTATTCAGAATACGGATTTACGAAAAGATTCGCCTTCAAAAAGTTTTTATTTTCATTTGTTTTATCCGTGCCTGCTTGACCTGGAGATTCTTTTGGGGGCTGGCACTGCTGCGACTAAGGACGGGGTAAAATCTAGTTCTGTATTACAGGATCGAATTCTAGGTTCTATGATTTTACTGCTTAATTGGGATGTGCAGTATATTCTATCCAGATGGTATAGGGGAGAAGGGAAAGCTGACAGCAATGCGTTAGAGAATGTGCTGCTTCCACGTTTGCTGAGGGCGACTTATTATAGCACCCCCATGACTAGAACCTTTGAGTCAATTAAACGAGCCACAGGAGAAGAATGGAATGAAGATTTATTCCGTAGTATGAGCGAGAAAAATACGGATCAAGAAATAATTAGCTGGTCAGAAACTAATGAGCGTATGGATCCGGCTATTCTGTCGCTCTATGCCATACAATTTTGTGTACCAGAGTTGAGACAGTATTTTATAAACTACTGCAAGGACGCAGTGAGTGCGTTTGATGCCAGCCTTAAAGTCCTGCATAGAAGGAATTTTGAGCGTAATGCTACTCTTCGAAGTCTTTATAGAAGTAAATCACAAAATGCCCTTGAGGACTCTATTGTACAAGCAATTGGCACTCTCTATTCGTTTGCAATCAATGCAGATACACCCCTATGGGCTTTTATCCAAATGCAGAGACCTAAAGGGAGAAAGATTCCACATGAAGATGAACAGTTGATCAATCTGACTCCTTCGCAACTAAGAGAATTTGTGCGTTCCGTTAAGGCCCTCATTAACGAAGTAATGCCTTTAGAATCTGCAGAGTTAAAAACGGCGACTCCCCAGGTACAGGACACTCTTCCTTGCATGAATTGCCAGATAAATATCGATCGGTTAGTTGGTCAGTTGCAAGAACTTTTCTCAAATGCAGCTATTGTTAAACTAGAGCCAATTAATTCGGACAAACAGACACCCAAGGATTAAGTGGGAGGTGAACATGTATGGAGACCCGGGCGCATATCCAGGCCTTGTTTCGATATCTCCAGCCAGAGGTGTTATTGACTTCACTAGTGGGCCAGGACAATCGAGATACTTGGGGTGCTCAAGGAATCCCCTTCCAGGTGGACAGTTGCTCTGTCTCCATGGAATGCTACGTTCACGGAGCACGTACCGCATTTTCTGAACGGAGCGATGATGAACTGCGGCAATTGTATTGGGATCTGGGGGATTATCTTCAAAATAAACCTGCTGGGGGGATCCTATCCCTATTGGCTGTAGAGGGCCGACGGTTGTTGCACCTTTATGGGGAGGAACCTCTCTGTCGCCTAGATACCCTATTGCAATGGCGGGATCTATCTCTGGATTTGGGCCAAGACCTACTGACATGTGCTGCATTAGCCCAGCAGGATTTAGAGAACAGCACCATGCACAGCGATTTCTGCTGGCCCATTACAGTTGGCACCAATGATCCCGAACTGAAAAATATTTTAAGTCGGGGACTGGCTGAGAATCACTTCCATCTATATGGCTCTACCCAAGGTTTTCCCCTGACCTGGGGCTTTTTGATGAACCATCCAGAGAAGGCCAGTAGGTATTTTTTGCAGTCATCTTTTGAGGATAACCTTAATCCTGGTAGCAGCTGGGGAACCAGAGACAACGCTATGCCGTGGAAGAAGAGAATCTATTATGCTGCTTGGCTGCGGGCCCTACTGTTTACATGTCTTCAACCGGGGAGCGGTATGTCCGAGGATAGAAATAAGAGGGATGAGAAAGAAAATAACATAGAAGCGGGAAACAAAAAAGAAAAGTCCCTGCTAGATTTTCATTTTGCAATAGATCAAGCTGCTGTAGTACGGCGTATGGTTGAGAAAGTACGTTTCCTCTATGGCGTTCCTTTGCAACAAAGAGCTGGTCATAAATGCTGTCTTGATTATGCAATACCTCCGCAAGTAGATCAGACTTGTTCTACGCGTTTTCTAAGCGGCGAGCGGCAGTTCCTGTACGACTGTTTCAGGCGGTGTTATTCCGGTCAGTTCTCCCAACTGCAGAAAGATATGTTTTATCTCTACCTGCTTCTTAAGCAGAGCTTTCGGGGAGAGATTATTCAGACAAACCGACGCTATGGTTTCCGAAATTTTGCGTCTTATACACATCGTAAAGACCTTGTATGGGGTAGTCGAAGAGAATATTGGTTTGAATCGGTTCGACTTGCTATCAATGCCAGCTTGGAACAGCACATTACCTCTCTGGAATTGCGCATTGTTCCCGGAAAAACAAGACAAGTTCTTCTGCAACGGGTGGCTCAACCAGATCAAATCAGCCAGTATCAACTGGGCAATGATTTAGAGGGATCTGCTGAACGTCGGAAACGAGCTATTGAGCAAAATGAGACTTTTTTTGTCTTGCATTATGCAAAGACACCTCTTCCAAGGATGAAGGCCCCACCTAAAACTGAATTGATGACCTTGCGTCACGGGAAATACCGTTATATGGTGGAGCGACAGGCTAAAGTAATAGCTTCCAGCCTAGAGCACAACAGCTATCTATGTGCCCGTATCCGCGGAATCGACGCAGCCTCTCATGAAATTGGCTGCCGACCAGAAATATTTGCATCGGCTTTCCGGTTTCTTCGTTATTTTCCTATCCGGTCTAACATATTGCTGCGGCAGGAAAGGTATTGGCCGACGCTAGCGGCCAGTTATCATGTAGGAGAAGATTTTTTAGATCTGTCAGATGGTCTGCGCGCCATTGATGAAGCGGTTTGTTTTCTGAATATGGAGCGTGGAGACCGTTTGGGCCATGCTCTAGCCCTTGGTATAGAGCCAGAAGAGTATTACCATTTAAAGGGAGGCCGTGTGGTTTTACCTGCTCAGGATCTTTTGGATAATTTGGTCTGGCTCCAGTTTCGAAGCCTAGAATGGGGAGTGCAAATTCCCAGCGAACTACGTAGCCGCCTAAGATATCAAGCAGAGGCATTACTTAGGGAAATTTATGGACAGGTCTGTCCCTATGCTACACTGCAGGAATATTTTCAAAGTTGGACTCTTCGTGGCGATTCACCAGAACTATACTATTATCTTGATGATAACGATACTTTCTTGCGCAAACTCCAGATTAGACGTTATAGTCCATCGCGCTTTGATACTTTTGGAATCAATAATCGTATCTGGTCTGGACGTGACCTAGAAAGCTATCGGGCCGATAGTAACGTGCGATGTCTGGTACACTATTATCAATATTGTGATGCGGTCCGTTGGAAGGGGCAAAAAAGCCGTTCCTACCAAGTGGAGGAGGATTATATCCAGTTGGTTCGTTCGGTCCAGGATTGTATGATGCAGAGGCTTATGGCACATGGGATATTTATTGAATGTAATCCATCCTCAAACTATTTAATTGGTACATTCCGACGGTACGATAAGCATCCAATTTTCCGCTTTAACGCCTATAATTTGAACATTTCTGGCGATAAACGGTCGGGTGGGGATATGCAGGTTTCTATTAACACAGACGACCAAAGTGTGTTTGATACCTCGCTGGAATATGAATATGCGTTATTGTACTGTGGAATGAGTCAATACGTGGACAAGAATGGTGTTCGGCAAATTAGTAACGACGCAGCAGATCGTTATTTGGACCACGTGCGTTCTATGAGTGCTTCTATGGTATTTGCTAAGGCCGCGAAACAACTTCGTTACCGCTTTACTCCCTGAAGGAAATTTGAATTCTGTGAGGAGGGATGAATTAATGGAGCAAGAAGGGAAAGAGGTTTTGGTGCACTTTCTTCGACGTTATACTGTTATTGACTTTCTAGGTTATCTTATTCCTGGTGCGATTGTTACACTCGTTTGGAACCAGCGTTTCAACGGCATGTTAAAGGCTCCCTTTACTGACTTTTTTGGTGAACAGGCTGTGTTACTGGGACTTTATTTTCTAGTATTATCCTATTTAGTAGGAACTGTTATTCATGAGCTCAGTAAGCCTATAGATTTATTGTTAAATAAGATTCTTTATACATCGAAGAGAGATCGAGAGCAGAGTGGCGCTACCTTGGACAACGTGAAAAAAATATTTGGCGTGTCGGCATTAAGTGAAAAAGAGAAAGCTGACCCAAAAAGCAAAAAGAGGGATACACAAGAACGCTTTAAGAAAATTTACCATTGGATGGCACCTCAGTTGGACAACACTAAAGTTCCTTTATTTCACGCTTTTTCTACTTTAGGGAGAACTGGATCTGTTACTGTTTTATTAATCGCACTGTTATATTGGACTGATCCATCCCAAGCAGTTTTTCAATCTTGCTGTCCTTTTTGGGTACAAGTATCCTTGGTAATCGCGCTCGTGGTTTTAATGATTGTTCGGTGTTATAGGTTCAAAAAAACAAGTATAGGATATATCTATGATGCTTTTGATGCTATTTGTATGAAAAATAAGAATTAGTGTATGTTCTAAAGTATCTTTCCTATTTTAACCATAATGTCCTGGAAATTAACTTGAGCGTTGTAGCAAATAAGATCGCGCTGAACCTGAAAAGTGGATGAAGCAATCAATAGTTTCTAAATAGATTATATATTTAAATTTTAGAAGAAAGAACGGGCATAAAATATAGATCCTATCAAAATATAATCTCAAAAGTTATCCCAGATTTCTGTTTTAGAAATCTGGGATAATTTTTTGGATATGTTTAGTGGAAAAGGCGTCTAGAACGATAGTGTCAGGGAGAGTGTCCAGAATTTTGTATAATTTGATTTGAAGATACTGGAATGAATTTGCCCCGCAATAGGGATATCCTCAATCCCATCCATTACCTTCTTAGCAATCTTTTTCTCCATGATGTTGGCTTTCTGTGTGGTTGGGTTATCAAATCATTTGAGGCAGTTGTGGCGTAGACTTATGGTAAATAATTGTTACGCCGATTTTATTTATAATCAGAAGGACTTTATAGCTCATCTACAAATAGTTCGGTGAGTTTTATAAGTATGCCACCTTTTATGATACCTGTTAACCGAAATATACGTGAGTCTATCCTGATATATCATAGTAAAATTATTTAAATATAACCTGAATTTTGGTTGCGTTTTAAAAAAATTAAGTCTTATATAATGGAAGGAGTAAAACAATGAGAGAAAGACACCTATTAAAATGTTGAGGAATAAAATACAAATATGCACGGGATATTTTATGAAAGGAAGTTTATTATGAAAAAAATTACTTCTATCTTCTTGAGTGTGTTGATGGTGCTCCCTATGTGTGTTCTATCTATAATTGCATCGCCCCCCGCCCAGTCTGTTACACCGGTAACAGATGATACCGGTTTTTTGAGTCCTACAGCAAAGCTTTTAAGCATCGAAACTGAAGACTTAGGCAATGGCTGGTCTGTTGAGCATGCTATCTATGAGGATAATTCTATTGAAACTACAAGAAGTGGCTCTAAGATTAGTGGGGGGGCTTCGGTAGATACCTGGAAACGAGGCAATACTGTCGTTTTTAAAATCTATATCAATGCTTTTTTTGAGTATGACGGGCATGAGGTTCATTGTGTAAGAGATAGATGTGAACTGTGGTATATTTCGTATGTGTACAGTGAACCTATGTTTGAAATTCCTACCAAGCCTGAATTTATTGAGGTCGATCCCTATAATAAAGTTCACTATGGCTGTGGGTATGAAATCTATGTGAATGGTGCACGCCTTGGTTATGGTTATAATTCGGTAAGTTGTGATGTAAATGGCGAAAGAGACATGTTTAATTATACGTATAAGTGTTTGTTCTAATTTAATAGATCATAACTAAAGAAAGGGTAAGGAGATGCAGATTGAAGAGAAGGACTACGATTGGAATAGCAGTATCAAGCATAATTTTAATTGCATTCTTCTTTTTGAAAGCGTTTGTAGGGGAAAATCATCTTTCTAATCCATATATTGATAGTTTAAAAAATCAAACTTATTATATGGAAGGGGTAAGGATAAGTTATATATATGAGAAGGATTCTACCAAGCAAACAGAATTAATTCCAGGATTTTGGATTGAAACAGGAGATACATCTTCAATCGGCACAATAAGTATAATCGAAGCATCATCTAAAACTCAGATTTTCCGCTATGTTTTAAATTCATCGGAGTACGAGGTTCAAAATAACAATGAGTTAAAAATTGTCAATTTTAAAGATAATACGACAATTACTTCTGCAGATGATACTAATCTAGCTTCGTTTATTGAGTGTTTCCCTGTAGAATTTAGTTATGAAGATATTCATTATTCAGATACAGGAAAAGAAAAAATAGAATGGCCGCAAGGAACAAAAAATGAATACCAATATGAAGAATATGTAGGTACTGCAAAAGATGAGACAGCCTTTATTATCAGATTCTACTATTCTCAAAATAATGATTTGCAGTTTTTTAGAATTCTTTCTCCGCACGCAGATGGAACAAGTTTGTTTTTAGTTCAAAAATGGAATAATGATATCCCAAGTGCACTTTATTCTCTGGGTATATTTTCTAATTAAGTTATTAGAAAGAAAATTGGTATGACTAGATGATCTTGCAGAGACTAGAACGGTTCAGAATAATGCTGCCTCCCAATCAGAATGTTGTTACATGGCAGCATGACTGAAAAGTTTCGTGTTTATCAATAAACATTCAGAAATAGTAAAGAACTCATAATAGAAGTAGAGAACTCGTGATAGAATAAAATGCAACTGTTACTAGAGTTGCAAGTATGGTATGCTCTAAGAGTATTTAGGACAGATTTTGTAGGTCAGATTTTCACCCGGAGGGGCTAATACGCCCTACGGAGACTTGTCCAAACCTAAATACCGAATCTACCACGCACAAAAACCGCAGTTACCCCGGCCCGGGGTGGCTGCGGCTTTTTTTGTGCAAAAAAGAAAGGAGCTACCACATGAATGAATGCAAGCAAACTGATGAAGGTCACTTACTTCGACCCCAAAAGCGACATCCGCCTGCTCTGCTATGCGGATACCGTGGTGTGGGATACCAAGCCCGCGCCGACCCTCATCGCCCTGCGATTCGGCGGGTACCCCGAGCGTGTGCAGGGACTGGCGGACGCCATCTATGGCGGAGCTACCATCGAAATCGAGGACGATAACGCAACCTATTCTCTCATGACACTGCCCAAACAGTACCGCCGTGAAGTCAGCCGGGACGGGGTATATGCCGAGGCCACCCTGATTGCCGAGGATGACGGGCAAAACGCCAGCCGTCCGTCCGGCAAGAAAGAGGACACAACGCAGGACGATGCCCCATCTGACGAGGAGTTTGAACAGGTCGAACAGGATCTCCCACCCCGCAATACTTATATCTTCTGCACGCCAGGAGAAGGTCAGGAGCTGTTTGACGCGGTGGACCAGAAAACCTCCGTTCCCATGATCCCCGAGTACCAGGACTATGTCCTGGCGGAGCTGAGGAAGCGAAACATTCTCCGTCCCCTGCAGGTCAAGTCCCTTTCGCGAAAGCTGGAAGCATGGCTGCTGCGCTGCGAGGAAAAGGACAAGAACATTGTTGCCGTCATGGAGGATGGTCTGAAAAGCGGTGAGATCTCAATCCCCGGGGCTGCGCAAGGACTCAATCCCCTGGACGAGATCAGCTCTGTGACCGAGTATCTGAATACCTTTGGCGTCACAGTGGCGGAGCGCATCAAAAAACTGTTTGTGCCGCTCTTTGACCCCTCAACGGAGTCACTGTCGCCTGAGGTGCTGGCCATCAACCAATACATTGAAAAGCACGCCGGATACTCACTTTATGACGCGCAGCTGGCAGTGGCTGAAGCCATCAAGCGGCAGTTGGAGCGGAGCAAAGTGGGATTGATCGTGGCTGAGTGCGGTGTCGGCAAGAGCAAGATCGGAGCGACCTCCATCGCCGCCGTGGCCGCGGGGCTTGCCTCCCATCAGCGGAGTGCTAAGCTGGCAAAGACCTTTAACCTGGTCTTGTGTCCCTCCCATGTCACGGACAAATGGGTCCGGGAGCTGGAGGAAACCGTACCAAATTCCTTTGCCGCCGTTGTGCACACCCCCACAGAGCTGGATTCTCTGTATCAGATGTTCGAGCGGGGCTCAAAATCCTGCTATGCCATTCTCTCCAAGGAGAAGGCGCGGGATGGCTATATGCGTGCGCCTGCCGTGATCCACCGCAGGTGGAACCGGGAGGCACTTCCGATCGAGCGCACACCGCCGCTCCACGATGGTGCGGACATAAACGGGAATCCCAAAGACTCGGTATTCTGCTGCCCTGAATGCGGTGCGGTCGTGATGGCTTCCTACATGGAGGACGGCGTGCCCTATCGCATTCCGGCCAATTCCCGGTATTTCCAAAGAGAACACGCCGGGAACCACAAGTGCGCTGCCTGCGGCGCTTCCCTATGGTCTGCCTTGAATCCGGACGCCTGGCGCAGACAAAAAAAGTGGGCAAAGATCGGAGACTACGGTTTTGTCTACCGGCCGCTGATCCATGAGCACATCAAAAAGGCGGACAGCGATGCGCTGCTGGAGAAGCTCCGTGAGCTGAGTGACCAGCCGGACGCAGTCTTTCCCGCCCGAGGAGCCTATCGCGCTTATGCCCTGAGTTCTTATATCAAGCGCAAGTACAAAGGCAGGATCTATGGCCTGATCGTGGATGAACTTCACGAATACGCCAATAAATCCGGCCAGGGCGAGGCAATGGCGGAGCTCTACGGGACAGCGAAAAAGGTGGTCGGAATGACGGCTACGCTGATCAATGGGTACAGCTCCGGCATCTTCCACCTGCTCTATCGGATCGCGCCGGCCCAAATGAAGAAGGACGACAAGTTCTATGAGAATCCCTCCCGATTTGACGCGGAGTATGGTGTGATCCAGAACATCTATGTGCAGGAGGAGCCTGAGTACCACTCCAACCGCCGGACGGTGGCTCATAGGAAAAACAGCCGGCTTCTACCGGGCGTTTCCCCGTTGGTCTACACCAGATTTCTGTTGGATAAGGCCGCCTTTCTTTCCCTGACTGACTTAGGAAAGAACCTGCCGGAGTACGAGGAGATCCCAATTCCCCTGAAAATGTCGGAACCGGTAAAGGAAGAGTACGACGAGATCGAACGAGAGCTCAAGTCGGTTCTGAAAGAGGACAGCAAAGCGGCCAGGAAGATCCTCTCAGCCTATCTGAATCTCCTGACGGCATATCCAGACCAGCCTTATGGGCATAAACCTGTTTATCACCCCAAGGACGGGACCCCGATCGTTGTACCGGAAGACACCGTAGAGCCCGGCGCCGTCCTCCCCAAAGACGAAGAGATCCTGGAAATCGTCGGGCGGAAAATAACAGCCGGAGAGAAGGTGCTCATTTATACCAACTGGACCCGGCTGGATACTCAGGCGAGGCTTTTGAAGCTGCTCACTGAGCGCGGATGGAGTACATCCATTCTGCCGGCCAAGGTCAAACCCGCCAAGCGGGAAAAATGGGTGGCCGACCGTCTGGCAGGCGGACTTCAGGTCCTGATCGCCAATCCCACACTCGTGCAGACCGGTCTTGACTTGAATGCCTTTACCACCCTCATCTTCTATGACACTGGCTACAAGCTCTCCACATTGAGACAGGCCAGCCGGCGAAGCTGGCGGATCAACCAGACGGCGCCGCGGGTAGAAGTCTATATGTTCTACTACCAAAACACCATGCAGCATAAGGCGATCAAGCTCATGGCCTCTAAGCTGGCCGTGGCAGGTATCATCGAAGGCTCTTTCTCCGAAGAAGGCCTTGCCGCCATGTCCGAGTGTGAGGACATGACGACCCTGATGGCCAAGGAGCTGATGCTGGGCATCAAAGACAGCGTGGAAGACGTTTCTGAGATGTTCAAGCGCATGGCAAATCTCAAACCTCAGACAGCCGCGTGGTCTATCTTTGCGGAGTCGCTGACTCCCGTGGATAACACGGTACTGGAGGAGAAACCGGTCAATGAGCCATTGGTGGAATTCACCTTTGGAGAGCCAGCTCCGATTCAGAAGCAAAGCCCGTCCAGGACGAGCAATCCCCTCCCGTATCCCACGCCAGCAGCCAAGTCTGCTGCAAGGCACAAAACCCCAAAATCCAAGATCAGCGAGGACCAGATCCTGCTGTTCAAAATTGCATGAAGGAGGTATCCCTATGCTTGCGCATGTCAAGCGCGATGAAATCCTTGCTCTGGCGTCTCAGACAGCCAGAGCGGCGCCCAAAGGGGCATTGTCGGAGGCGATCCAGGGCATCCATATGGAGGCGGACAACCGCCGTTCCATGCTCACCCTGACCGCAACCAACTACGAAATCGTGATTCGGGCCTCTATGGGGGCCACAGTGGAACAACCGGGAAGTGTCATCGTCGATCCGATGCTCTTTCCGGCTATTTTGTCCAAGCTGCCCACGGAGGATGTGGACCTGGAGGTTGAAAGAAACGGACGGCTCACGATCCGTTCCGGCCAGTCCTGCTTCCATCTGGATGTGTTCTCCGGCGACAAGTACCCCATGCCGGAGCTGCCTTTCCCGGACGATACACTTCCGGTCAGCGGCATATGCTCGCTGGTCCGAAACACGGCGTTTGCCGCTGCGGAGGAGGGTTCGACCTCCCCACAGATGAAATGCGTTCGCCTCCAGGTAGGTCCGGATGGATTGAAGGCATGTACCTCGAATGGCTTTTGCATCATGGAGGCAGATGGTGACAAGCAGTGCAAAGGCCACATCGAACTGCTGCTGCCCACCCATTCGCTCAAGGTGCTGGCCTCGATTTCCAAAGACAGCGATGTCTATGAGATGGGGCTGGCAGGAAAAAGCCTGGTCTTCTGGAGCGGGACACTGCTGTTTTCCGCCCGGCTGGTTGAGGGGAGATTCCCGGATACCAACGGTGTATTCAAGCAGTTTCACAGCCAATTCTCCGCTCATCTGAATACCAGCGAGCTGAGAAATGCGATTTCGGTCGTGTCAGCAGTTGCAGAGAGCAGCGGGAGAATCGAGATTGCCTTTGGCGAGCATGAGGTTATCCTCAGCGCTGAGAGTGCCTATGGAAAATCGTCTGCTCCGGTCAAGGCCCTGATGCCCAATGCCCCCATCACACCCTTTTACTACAACTACAAAAAACTGCTGGAGTATCTGCGACTTGCAGAGGAGGAGGTCACGCTGGAGTTTGATAAATCCGGACTTCTTGCGATCCGCTCTGGCTCCACCCGCTATTTACAGTCGCCCATGCGGCCGCCCGCCCATTCGGCAAGCGCCCAGAAGGCGGCGTGAGAACGGAGGCGAATCACGCCTATATGAAAACCCCGACTGTTTGCCGCTATTGCGGCGGAAGAATTATCAAGTCTACCACCAGGGCGCTCTATCCCAAAGGAAGTGCGCCGATCTACCTGTGCGTCAACTGCAATGCCTATGTGGGCTGCTACCCGGATGGAACACCCATGGGCAAGGTGGCTAATACCGTTCTGCGCTTAAAGCGCCAGGAGACGCACCGCATCTTTGACCGATTTTGGCGTGAGCAGGGCTGGTCGCGCAGCGCGGCTTACCGATGGCTGGCGCAGAGCCTTCACCTGAAGGAGCAGGAGGCCCATATCGGCATGATGGAAATGGACGAATGTGAGCAGCTGATCCAGCTGTGCCGAAAACACAATAAGGAGGCGGCATAATGACAATTCCCTGTCCCAATACAGAACCGTACTGCAAATGCATCAACTGGAAAGACGAGGACTTCGATGTTGAGGTCGATCATCTGATCCACAACTTCGAGTTTCTCCGCCTGGAAATGACGTACAGTGTCCTGGATGAAACCTCACCGATTCGGATGTGCGAGATCGGCAGGTGCCGCAAATGCGGAGGCAGGATCTGCATTGGCGCAACGGAGCCCCATGCTGAGCCGGTCAGTCAGCGTCTGGAATGGCTTTACTTTATTGCCTTTGAACGGCTACGGCAGCACGGTCTGTCTGAGCCTATGACACCCGAGGCCTTTCAGGCGCTGTTTCCCGCGCTGTTCCACGAAAACGATCAACCGTTTGTCCGGGAGTGGCTTGCAAGCCCCGAAACCCAGTCGTATGTGCGTTCGCTCCTGGGCGGCGGAAAGGAGGCGGCAAAGTGAAGCAGGAAATCAAATTTCCCGAGTACAGCTGCCGGTTCCATTGCCCTCATTTTCAAAGTGTCGGCCCGACGCTGAACGAGACGCACTACTGCATGAAAAAAGGGAAAAAGGGGAAGCGGTTTTTGAAAAAGGACCTCAAGCGCAAGCCACCGGAATGGTGTCCGCTTCGGCTTGATCCTCCGGTTTGCCGGATCTATGGCTTCAAGGACATCCTTGGAGAAAGCATGGAACGGGACAATCGCTTATCCACCGACCCTGATCAGGTGAGCTGGTACTTCCCTATGGGACATCGCTACCGTTTCCGCATGGAAGTTCCCCTGGGAAAGACTGCGGCACAATTTTATGCCGCGGTGAAAGAAGAAATGGTGGAAACTGTCCTGGGCGGAGTTCCGGTAAACAACGGAGAGCTGATCGAGATCGACGACGGCCTTTCTCCGGTCTTCTTCTATGTGTATAACGGCGCCACCGTTCTGCCGGCGAAGGTCTTTGGACTGAAACCGGACGGAAAGGAGGATGGACGTGACTGACCGCATGGAGGAGCGCCCGCCGCGAATGCGGCTCTATAAGATCCTGGATGGCGTAATTCCCAGCATGTATCGCACGCCCTGTAAAATCGCCATCTTTGCTGATGGGCAAAGAATCAAAGTGTTTGAAAAAGTCTGTTTCCGTGCCATGGTACTTGATTCGCCGCACCCGCAGACCTGGGCGCGGCAATATCCGCTGGAACGGTTCCAGACGCCGCAGAGACTTGAGAAGTATCTGCGGGAAAGCGGACTTCTAAAGGAGAATGACCATGAATGAACCTAACATCTGTATCTGTGATAACGGCCATGGCGTAGACCGTGATATGAGGACGGAGCATTACCAGAACAATTTTATCCCTACGGGCTGGGAACTGGTATATACCGCTTTGGACCACCGCGAAGTAGACCGCACTCTCTATTTGAATGGCATGTGCCTGCGGTGCGGAGGCAAGAATCTGAGAATTGGTAAATGTATCCCCAACAATTCCAGAGAGGAATTCCTGGAGTGCCTTTATCAGCAGCTGAGGCAGTATCGTCCCTATGACCAGCGCTTCGAGGACGGGACTTACCGCACAAAGCTGTCTATGCGCGCCCAATGGTACATGGAGCAGGATGACCTTACGCTGGGGGCCAGAAACGCCCAGTTCCTGAAACTGTTCCACCCGGAGGACCAAGCGATTGTTGAGGAGTGGCTTAACCGCTGCCATGCTGAGGAGCCCTACACCGCGCCCCGGCGGGACCGGAAAAGCACGCTCCTGTACGCCGTGCTGGACCGGGCCTGGGCCAACGGGGACCTCAAGGAGATCGAGCCTATTTTGGACTACTATCTTCCGAACCCTGAGGAACCTTCCGAGCCGGATGTAGACTCCTATCTCACAAACTATTTCTTTTCCGCACAAAGCGAATTGAGCTACGGCTGCGAGGGAATCTTTGTGGATCTGGACCTTGTGGGCACCTTTGATGATTCGGGCAAGGACCGCTGCCGCGTGGGGACATTCAAGACCCTGCGTGAGGATGCCGAAGCCAGACGCCTGATGGGCCAGCTGTGCGGCATTTTGATGTACCACGCGACCAAGTATGTCAACGAAAACATCCACCGCTATACGCCCAAGAAGGAGCTGGAGGCGGAACTGCGCAGAAAGTTTCAGCCGCAGGAAGCGCGGTGACACAAGTGGAATCATCCGATCTGTATGTGGAGTCCACAGAATTTTTGGATGCCTGGATTATGTCTGAGCTGGAGTTATTTACCTCGGCTGTTGCAAGCTATTTTCTCGACAAGACCTACTTCTACTCCCATTATCGGGAAGGCGAACAGGAAACCGATATGATGGCTTGCGGCTGGTATTCAGACCTCATGGATACGCAGGCCAAACTGCTGAAAACCTGCGATGCACTGTGCGTTGACCGGGGGCGGCTCATTAAGCTGTTCCGCCTTTTGCAGCGGTGGGAACAGGCACATCCGAAAACCTCTTTCCCGCTACGATGCCATCTGGAAGCAATCAAACGCTACCTGATCGAAAAACCTTTGACGAAAAGTGCTTACGCAGCCGAGCGGTTTCCGATCCGTACCCAGGACTTCTGCGCAAAGGAGTGTTTCCTGAATCTCTACACTTATCCGGAGACCCTGGGGCTGTGTGTTGTCGCCTGCTGCACCTGTGCAGAGGAGTACACCATTCCCGGTCGGGAGCTCACCACGCGGCTGCGGGACATTCCGCAAGACTGTATTGCGCTGCGGGATGACGAAGCGGTATCCGGCATCCTGGATTCTCTTCGTAACGCCGGCATTGTAACAGAAGTGCTGCAGCGCGAATCTGAGGCAAGGGGAACCTTTGACATCTGCCGGTACGACAAAGGCGTTTTATCACGCTTTACACACATCAACCGAAGTTTTCTGGATCTGCGCGGGTCTTGTGACACGATAGATCCAAACACATCTTTTTGGAGGACATAGTATGAAGGCTGAACAATTTTGGGAAATCATCGCCGAAATCAATGCCAAGGTGCCGGACGGGAGCCAGGAGGCCATGCTGCGGCAGGCAAAGAAAGCGTTGGAAAAGCTTACGCTCGAAGAACTGATTGCCTACGACCAGATCTTTCAGGTATATCACAGCGCCTCCTTTCGCCAGTACCTGTTGGTGGCCAGTACAGCGCTGGGTGCAACCTGCTCGGAGGAGAGTTTCATGCACTTCCGCTCCTGGCTGATCAGCCGGGGCAAACAGGTCTACATGGACGCTCTGCGCGACCCCCAGTCTCTCTCCAAGGTCATCCGCAAAGAGGAGAAGCTCAATTTTGAAGCTTTTGCGTATGTTGCCACGGATGTCTATACCGAAAAACTCAAGGCGCAAGGCGGGACAGTTGAGATCGTTGAGTTCCCGCTGAGCGACGCTTCCTCCGCACATCCGATGGACAAGGAGCAGGAGGAGGCCATCCTTGCCGAGATTCCTCAGTGGGAGGACATCCAGGAGGGAGGGACCGTGAATGACTTTCCCCAGCTGTTCCCTGGCCTTTCCCAGAATGCGGACGATGAAGCGGCAAAGACCCTTTGGATGGTGGTCGGCCCGGAAAAGCTGATCCGCGGCCATGTCTATGATGGTGAGAAAATAACTGCCTATGTTTTGGAGAACACGCCTGAAAGTATTGCCAATTTTATCGGTAATCATCCTATGGCGATGTGGATCACCATGACAGACTTTCTGGATCAAGAAGTCGTATCTACTTTCGGATGGTTCATTGACCGCTGTTCAGACAAGGCCCTGCTGGGCAAGATCACGTCGGTGCTTGCCCCGATCCAGATGGGCGAGGCGGAAGCAAAGCCTGTCCTCTGTGTCACAGAAGATGCGCTGAATGACTACGTGGAGCGGACGGAGCATGAAAACGGTGATTGAGCTGCCTGATATGGAAAAAAAGGGCGGCACGGATGCGGAATGTCTGCTGACAGTCACCGGTGATACCACGCTTCTCAATACCTTCGACAAAGCTTTCCGGAGCGGAATCGGCCCCCAGTGGGCCGACCGCCCCAATTCCTCTGTGTCCCGCTATTCCCTCCATGCGCTGTTCCCGGTGCCGGAGGAGGTCCAGTGCCGCGGGTTTTCCACAGCAGGCCGCCTCTGGTGTGAAAGCTACTGGGAGACGGAAGGAGATCTGCGGGATATGCAGGTGAAGCGGGTCCTGGGTGAGCGGCGCTATCACTTCTTTGTGCCGGGGAATCCTCCGGTAAACTTCTTCCGTGCCGTTTCCCGAACCTATCCTGACCTGGAGTTCTATTTGGCCGCGTTTGGGCGCGACAATGACTCCTGGTTCGGTAAATTCGAGGACGCATTACACCAATACCGGTTTGAAGGCGGCGCATATGCGGGAAGCCACAGCCGGGATACCGAACATACCTTTGACCATCTGCTGAAAGAAATGGGGTTTCAAACATGACTTTCTTAGCGTGCTGTCAACATGTGCGCGACCATGGCCTTTGCATGATCCGTGCTCAGGAAGATTCCCCTGGGCAGTACGATCTATGCGAGCCATTTGAGAATGGCAGAGGCTGGGTTTGGTTGGACGCCACCACAGCTAATATCGTCTGCCAGATCTATGAGGCCCTTTCTCCAGACCGACAGGAAAAATTCAAAGACCTGCCGGCATCCAAGATCTTGACCCTATGCTGGAGGGTTACAAATGGAACGTAGTCTTTACCTGATCCGCAATGTAACAGATGGCAGCAACCTGTACTATGCCGAACATGGCGAAATGGGCGGAATCCTGGACGCCATCGGCTATGATATACCGCCTCACGCCATGAAGTTCCGCACCCGCGAAGAAGCGCAGGACTACATCACCACCAAACTGCCGGAATGGGCAAGGGACTGCCACAAGGTCGCAGAGCTTGACGCTTCGGACTTTACTTGGCTTTACTGGGGCTTTACGTCTATGATTCACGCCTATGAGCCCATCCCTGACCGACTGCTGCAGGCGACCCCTGGACGTCTGCGCATCTGGCGACACTAAGGAGGAAAATCGTATGAACCAAATTCTGAGAAGTAAAATGATCGCCCGGATGGACGAGGTCCGGGGGCAGGTAGCCGAGCGGGATGAACTCATTGAGATCATCGCTATTGCACTGCTGACCCGCAAAAACGTCTTTATTCTGGGCGACACCGGCCAGGCCAAAAGTGCCGTGATCAATCTGTTCCGCGCCGGTATCACCGGTGCCCGTCAGTTTGAGCGGCTCATGTCCAAGCAGACGGATGAAGAGGCGCTCTTCGGCCGTCTGGATCTCTCCAGCCTGATCCCCGGCGGCGTGCCGGAAGAGGTACTGGAACAAGACCAGCACTATCAGCAGCTGCGCCGGAAGCTGGAAGCGCACCTTGCGTCCAACGAGCCTGACCGCAGCAAGCAGATCGCGGATTTGACCGCAGAAATGGAGCGGTACCGCAAGGCGCTCTCCGAACTGCACAGCGGTGAGCCACGAATCATTACCAAGGGAAAGCTGCCAGATAGCCACATCGTCTTTTTGGACGAGATCTTCAAGGCTTCTGACGGTATCCTGAACGCCCTCCTGACCGCGCTCAATGAGCGCCGGTACACCAATGAGGGCAAAACCATCCACATCCCTGCCATCTCCTTTTTCTCCGCCTCCAATGAGATCCCCAACTTTGCCAACCCGGAGGAGAAAATCCTCAAGCCGCTCTATGACCGGTTTGAGCTGAAGGTGGTCACGGAGTATGTGGAAGACCGGGCAGCCCGCCTGGCGATCCTGAAGCAGAAGCAGGCGGCCCGCGGCGCCGCGCAGGCCCCGGTATCCACCGTTTCCCTGGCGGAACTGGAAGCCATGCAGGACGAGGTGCTTCAGGTCAGCGTGCCGGACAGCATCAACGAGCTGATGGATGACATTCTCTGTGAACTGCGGGAAAAAGGCATTCACATCTCCGACCGTAAATACTTCAATTACGCTCCCATCGTCCAGGCCAAGGCATGGCTCTGCGGCAGGGATCAGGTGGAACCGTCCGATCTGAACGTACTTTGCGCCTATTTGTGGACCGCGCCGGAGGAGCGGACGATCATCGGCGCTACCCTGGAACGGATGTGCAACGATCCGCTCAAAAACCGACTGGACAGCATCCTGGCTCAGGCAGTGGAGGGATATCAGGAGTTTGAGGACTCTGCGGATGCTTCCCCTGCGCGGCGGATCGGAAAGCTGCGGGATGAATTTATGTCCCTCTATGTGCCGCTCAATGAACTGCTCACCAGCGCCCAGAGCGATGGCGAGAAAGAAAAGATCAACGCCTGCCTGGCGGAGCTGGAGCAATACAGCCGTAAGGCGCACGAGGCGGTCGAGTTTTCTTATGTGCCGCTGCAGGAGATCTACGCCCTGAAAGCGAGCTGACAACATCCAACTACTCAGAAAGAGGTGTCAAATATGTTGAATAACAATCTTCCGTTGACCAGGATGGAATCGGAATTTGCGGCGGAACACCACGCTTTGATCTACACATTCCTCCAGGCCTTTGATCTGCCGGAGGAGGATTTTTACGATGTCGCTGTCTTTGGCTACCTGAGCGCCGTCCGGGCGTATTTGGCCCGGGAGGAGCTGCGCCGGGACAGCTTCCGTACCGTCGCTTATCGTGCGATGAACCGCTGTGTCCGCCGCTCCCAGGAGTTCTGGATGCAGGAGACTCACGGTGCCTGCACGGAATCCTACCGGGAGGAGTTCCACAGCCAGGACCTCCGAGACACGGTAGCAGAGACCTGTGAGACCGTGTTGTCCTTTCAGGCGCTGGCCGGTCGGCTGACGCGCAGACAGCTTCGGATCGCTGAGATGCGAGTGGAAGGCTACTGTGACAGAGAGATCGCCGATTACTGCCGGATCGGTTACCGTGAGGTCCAGGCGGAGATTGGCCGGGCTAAGGCCCGCATCATTGTCTTTCCCGTAAAATCTGCCGCTTGAGCGGCGTAAAACAGGAGGTAAACATCATGTCTAATATGAGCTACTGCAGATTCCAAAACACCAGCGATGATCTGGCGGAATGCCTGGACGCGCTGGATGCGCAAAAGCCCTTGAGCGGCGAGGAATACTACGCCGCGCTGGACCTGTTCAAGACGGTTCTCCAGTTCTGCACGGAGGAAGGGTTCATTGAGGACTACGACCTGGACCGCATCCGGGAGTACCTGGAGAAGCTGCGCGCCAAAGGAGATTGATATGAGCAATTACATAGAGATCACCCTCTGGTGCCAGGAAGATAAACTGCGCGCCCTTTCCGCCGCGCTGGAGCCTTCGGGCTCCAGCGTGGTGAAAGAGATGGAAGCGGCTCTGGAAGACCTCTATGAGCGTACGCTTCCGGCATCGCTGCGCACGGCCATTGCGGAAAAGCTGGCCCAGGAAGAGCGCGAGGAGGCGCAGGAGCGGGCGCGCCGGGCGGCGGAGGCCTATCGTGTGTCCGCGCTCTGGATGGAGCGTGGCAAGACCAGCGGCTATTGGAAGCTGACGGGCGCGTGGGATGTTCTGAGCCTGGCCCGCTTTCTTCGGGCAGCAATCCGCCAGTCGGCCAGACCCTGCGCAGACGTCTTCCAAGAGAAACTCGGTGAGATGGAGCACATCTCCCAGTATGAGTTTGAGGTGCTCCAGGATGCCCATGATCACAACGATGTCCATATCAACGGCGTGTTTTCCGTTGATTTTTCCAAACACCACTTTGGATTTTGGCTTCCAGGGCAAGGTTGGCGGGTCTATCCTTTTCAGGATATTAGCTCCGCCGCCTTCAAGGCCAGCCGGAAAAACAGCGCCACTAAAGAGGAGTGCCTTGAACGCTTTTTCGGTGCCTTGGAGGGCAGACCCTTCCGCACCGATCCGCTCCCAACTGAAAAGGAGGCGTAAATCATGCCCGAACACTGTGCGCACGCGACCTGTTATGAGCAGGTGAGATTCCGAGATCTGCCGGCCCTGTTCACCAGCCTGCGGGTCGGCTCCGTCCCGGATGGGATGTACCGCTATGAGATCCGCATGGATGAAGATAGCAGTGAGCCGTGTCAGATTGCCCGGCATGTTCTGGTCAATCACTACGGGACACTCCTGACCACAGACCCCATTCAGTTCCCCGCAGACGGCTATCTCAATTTCAGCGGGGAAGAACTGGTGTTCTCGGGAGACCCCCCTATCACGGCCGACGATTTTCAGAAATGCCACCCTTCCAGTGGCCAGGATGTTCTGGAGCTGTATCCCATGCGGGAGGAAGAGCGAGATCTGTTTTTCTCTTCATTGGACACCGAGGACCCGTCTTTGGGGTGTATCGGTCATGTGCGGGGAGATTTTGACCGGGGCTCCGGGGTCCTGTATACGACCTGGTGGCCCCATGTCTGGAACGATCCGCTCAATGCACCCGAATTTGCCGCCCATTTGGAAAAGACCATCCACTGGCTGCGCACCGGATTCGCGCCGCTGAAGAACCTGGAGATCATGGACGCCTTCTGCAGCCGGTATGAGCACGCCCGTATTCCCGGACAGACGGAACGCTGCTATGGCTTCCGTGTAGAGAGCACCCGGTACCGCTATATGCTCCGGTGTACGCCCCTGCAGGGATGGTACCATCTCTACCTCTACTGTTACAGCAAGGAGCACATGAAGCAGTCCCCAAGCGAGTGCAAGGAGGTGAATGTCCATGGCGCCTGAGGAGCAGTGCTGTGCGACATGCCGGCACGACCCCGGCTGCCTGAAAAAGGGGCTGATGGTATTTCTGCTTTTCATCCAGAGCGGACGGGACCGGGAACTGCGTCGAGGCCCCGACGGGGACCTGCAGGAAGGATTCTGTTGTCCTGAGTGGGAGGCAAAACCGCAATGAGTTATATCGGCGGAGGCCCCTACTATGCGGAGATCTGTCCTGAGTGCGGAGAAACCATGTGGAATGGCCGCTGCGAAAACCCGGACTGCCCTTATCACTGGCATCCCAAAGAAGATGAAACCCCTGATGCGGAAGATCACATCATTTAGACTGAATGGAGGAAACTATTATGTTGAATCGTATTATCATCACCGGCCGTCTGGTGGCCGATCCTGAGCTGCGCCACACCCAAAACAACAACGTCGCCGTCACCTCGTTCCGGATTGCCAACGACCGGGACTACGGAAAAGGTGAAGAAAAAGAGACTGACTTTTTCGACGTTGTCGCCTGGCGTGCCACGGCCGAGTTCATCTGTAAGTATTTCACCAAGGGGCGCATGATCGAAGTGGACGGGCGCCTCCAGACGAGATCCTGGAAGGACAAGGAGGGCAACAACCGCGTCAGCACTGAAATTCTGGCGGAAAACGCCTATTTCGGTGACAGCAAGAAGAATGACGCCGCACCTGAAACCACCGCGCCGACTGAGAATGCGTATTTCCCCGGCTACGGAGCCTATCAGGCACCTGTCCCCGGCGGGACCGGCGACTTTGCACCGGATTTCTAATTCCGGTTAAGTGGCATGGGGAGGCTTCGGCCTCCCCATATATATTACAATAAATGCAGAATGAGGAGAAAAATGCGTATTTATTATCGCTCTTTTAGTGATGTGCTTGGCTCGCCCCTGGCACAGGCGGCAGGGACATTCCACAAGGACCGTACCGGGTCTCACAGAGTTTTGAAGTCCACCAAATTAGAGGATGCCATTTATCAGGATCTGCGTCACGGCGATGATGACTTGGATGCCCTGGAGAAAAGCTGCGGGGAGAAGCTATCCACCTTTCCTGCTCTGAGCAGAGATATTTACCAGAGTTTTTACTCCTTGAATGTGCGCAGACAGCCTGAGGAGTCTGTTTCACAACAGGCCCGCCGCTTCAATGCTCCCATTTTAGAGGAAGTAATGGGTAGTGAGGACTACCCTGCAATCAAAGCGGCTTGCGAGGGCCGACAGCTTTCTGCCTATGAGGCTGCCGCCGAATTTGTCCGCCAGGTTGCCGGAAATTTGGATGACCTGCTGAAAAAAGCCAGCGGAGAAAAACGTGCTCTGAATACATTGGAGCGTCTGGAGCAACGGCGTGATGAAAGCATGGAAAGGCTTCAAAAGCTGATAAAGCAAAGCGCCAAGGCTGGGCCGGAACAGGCCCAAGCGCTGGAAAAGCAAGTCGTAAAGGCGGCAAACCAGGCGCAAAGCCAGACCAATCAGGTGGAAGCGGTAGCCCGCATGGTGCGGGATCAAATGCTTCAAAACAAAGACGCCATCTCCGCTTGCATTGCCCAGGCTGGTAAGGCGGCTGCCCAGAAAGCAGAGAGTGTATCCGCGGCGCTTACAGCGTGGGGCTATGGGCCTGACAGCAATGATCCGGAACACCGGAAAGCGGATCTGGAGCTGGCCGCCAGAGTGAGCCGGAGCAAAACCCTCCTGGAGGTGGCCCGCCATCTCGGCCGTTTGAAAGAATTGATGGACGGAAAGCGGAAAAACGGCTATGCCTACGGCCGGGGAGAGAAATACAGCCTGGAGCTGGGAGGTGACGTCAACCGGGCAATCGCATCGGAGTTTGCCATGCTGGCCGCGCCGGAGACCTTGCCGCTTTTTCTTCGGAAACTCCAACGCAAAGCGCTCAAGCAGTATCAGTGCCGGGAGCCTATCTGCAAAGGCAGCGGTGATATCATATGTATGCTGGATGAATCCTCTTCCACAGAGGATCAGGCGGCGTGGTGCAAGGCGGTCGCTTTGGCACTGCTGGATATTGCCATGCGGGATCAGCGGCGCTTCGCTGTGGTTCACTTCGCCGGAGTCGGCCACTTCCAAACCGACCTCTTCCTACCGGGTCAATATACCCGAGAAGATGTTCTACGGTGTGCGGAGACGTTTCTCAATGGAAATACCGACTATGAGACGCCGCTGCGGGAGGCCCTGCGCCTTATGGAGCAAGAGGGCTTTGAAAATGCCGATATGGTGTTCGTTACGGATGGCGAATGCGCCTTACCGGACAGCTTTCTGGAAAATCTAAAGGAAGAACAGACGGCCAAGGGTTTCCAGATTACCGGTATACTGCTTGATCAGGGAAACACCGTGTTTGAGTTTAGTCTCCGGGAATTTTGTACCAATGTCTATCGTACCAGTCAGCTCTCCCACGATCAGATCGCGGAACAGCTGGTGGTGAGCCGAATTGCATAAAAGCTACAATGCTCAGTTACAAGGGTATGAGATTTTTGCTATAATCGTAGTTCAGAAAGAGGTGAATAGAATGGCGTCGTTACATCCTTATGAAGAAAAATACACCTGTGGCCGATCTCCAGTTAGATACTGCCACCAGTGTGATCTGGTCTGTCGGCCAAGTTTATAACGCGCTCCACATTCCGTTAGGTATCCTTGCGGATACGGGCCAGTAGAGTGCTATGCTGTCACTCACCTCGCCATCCGCGATTCTATTGGAGTGTTCCCGCTCGCAGCGAAGCAAGATAGCAAGATATGTGAAAGTCTCAAGACTTACTGTTTAACGTTTAAAAAGTTTCATAGGTTGCATTGGGCCACTTTGCAAGATTGAATTTTTATTCTAAGACGGGAGATAACAATTAAAAAGTGAGTGGAAGCCGTTTTATGACGGTTTTCACTCACTTTTTCTTTGAGCTGATTTGACAGAATTTATTTTGTGTTAGCGCTCGCTTGTGTAACGATTTCATAAAGTGGAATATGCCTAAAAACTCTTTAACTCTCACTATATAAGACCAAATGAATCTAAAGTGCAACAATATTTTTAGTGCATAATCACGATTTAATTAAGCATTTTTACAAGCGAAAGTTTACTATTTTCAATTATATATCTCCCTATTTCCATGACATATTTACAAGGAGGAAACACTATGAAAGAGTATGGCACAGAGATGTTATATAAACTATTGCAGATATTTTTCGGGCAAGCCGATAATTTAATGAAGGCACTGATTTTACTTGTTATTATTGACTATATAACGGGTGTTTGTGCCGCAATTCAGGAAAAACATTTGTCAAGCAGAATTGGAGCAGTTGGAATTATTAAAAAAGTATCTATTTTTTTGGTGATTTCTGTAAGTCATGTGGCCGATCAATATTTGATGGAACAAGAAGATGTACTTCGTACAATAACTGTAGTTTTTTATTTATCAAATGAAGGAATAAGCATTCTAGAAAATATTGAAAAGATGGGTGTCCCACTACCAGAAAGACTAGTAACATTTCTGTCTCACTTTAAGAAAGACTAAAAGTTCAAACTGAGTTTAGCAGTTTGGAGTTTTGAAGCTTTTTTAATGCACGCTTCTTGATCTGATTAATATTTTGTTTGGAACTAGAGAACTGGCGAGCGATTTCTGTCGAAGAGTATCCATAAATATATATTAATTTCAAAATTGATTTTTCCTTTTTTGTAAGAGATGAGCAAGAAGACAGTATGTCGTCGAATGTAGTGTAATCTAGGCTGTTGGTGTTCATGGAATATACTCGATTCCGTTGAGATTCTGTCATTTCATCCCAGGATATTGTTGGGATAGCGTTTTTAGAATTTTTCCTAATCAATGCTATATATGAGTTTTTCATGGATGTAGAAATATACTTGACAATGATACCATCACAGTTGTTTTTCAAAGATTGCAAAGGAATCGTATGTATTATTTCTATAAAGGCGAGGAGAAGTTCATTGAACGAATCTTCAATGTAAAGATTTTTCCTATAGTGATTTATCAATGGCATAAATTGATTAATAAGAGTTTGCATAACATCTTTGCGACCGTTTTGCGCAAGCATAACTTTTTCAACAAGCATTCTTTGCACTCCCAATCATTTGAAATTGAGAGTTAAAGAAGAAATGGAAAAGAAAAAGTAAATGCTTACAGTTGCGCACTAAAGCTTGTAAACTTTAGCAGCTTGATAGTAGTTGAGCACTTATCTGGTACATGCAGCTAAATTGCTCTTATGAAAAGGAGACTAACAAAACTGGTAAATGTAACGTGCTATTTTGACATTTTGTGTAAGAAGTTGGGATCGAAACATTTTTAATTATTAAGGAAAGCAACGAAATTTACTTTCTAGTGGATATGTACTCTTTATCTCTATGAACAGCAAAATCCCCGGACTATTTCGCTTGGACAACCGAAAAAGTCCGTCATGTCCCATTCGGGTTTCATTTGCAGTTCAATTTATAAAAAGGAGATTCGGGTATATGAACAAGTATTTTTTGCGAACAGTTAGCAGCACAGAAGGTAAAATTCGACTGGCTGTCGTCTACAACGGAGATTTTTCTGAAAATTCTCCTGTAAACGTTGAACTCTATAATGGGGATACCAATGAAAGCAGCGATATTATTTCTCAAGATAATACTGGTGTCCTTTTGAGTCCTCTTTGCGCAAACACCTCCTATACCTTAAAAATCAGCGAGAAAGAAAAGGTGCAGCACCTGTGCTTTACTACTAGCGAAGATGGTAAAACCATTCAGTTGGATTGTCCGTCTCCTGATGATATTACAGTAATGCTGAATGCGATTGCCCCCATGGCAGCTGCAGCAACTACATTCAGCACCTATAGTTCTGCGTCTGCAGCAAGTCCTGTGGGTGTCTATGCTAGCCTTTTCCAGGCTATTGACCGCGCACGTCAGGCGGGTACTGGCGCAGTAGTAAAGATCAATGGGACTTCCGAGGTCTACCGTCACGGACAGTCTGGTCGTTATTACAAATATCAGTTTACTGCCAGCTATGGATACACTACTTCTTTGACGGACGTGAATAACTGGCTGAATGGGTACCTGTATACATACGTCATCACCTCTTCCAACGCACGATTTTACGGTTGTAATTGGCTTACTGCCAAAGGAACGCCGAATGAATGGGCCAAGGAGCCTAATAGTGGTGGATACTATTATCAGTTTGGGTTTGCTTGCACAGATAATAAAGCAACGAAAAAAGTGCTCCTGTCTCAGTCTCGCCTGAAACCTTCTCAGAATAGCAATCAGCCTTTCAATGCCTATGTATTTTTCAGCGTCCAGAATAGTTCTATCAGCCTTGATGCAGGAATCTATTCCGGAAGGGGAGATGGTAACTGGCGAATCTGTATATCTGGTGGCGGAAAGTTTGACGATGATGCGATTGTCTGTGGTTCTACGCAAAATAGTGCGGGCGAATATGTCGCTGATGCGGATATTCAACTGACCGTATCCTATGTTACTGGGAAACTGACTGTGGTTGCAAAGAATCTATCTACTGGGCGATCCTACACTATGAGTCGTAGCGATAGCCGAATCAGCGGCACTCCTTGCTTCATTTCAGCTGTGTCGTATGTGCCGGACATTAGTTCTGTCATGACAGCAGATTATCGGTGTGGTGGCTATTTCCGTAATGTCGTCCAGACTGAATCCAAAGTATATTCCTCTAGTGGAACTGCATACGACTTTTATTCCAAGAGTAGTAAGACCCAGTATTCGCTCCGGTATAATACTGATTGCTGTGACTTGACAAGTGGGTCTGCTCGGGATGTAATTGATATTTTCTATGATCGTGCATATCGTACCTGACCTGTAATATCAACGCTCTATGTAATATAAAAATTAAAGTGAGTGTGGAGACCTAAGGTCTCCACACTCACTTTTCAATGTTGCAATTATTAGAGAATACAGTCTTAATGTACAATAAATTATATGAAGAAGGGACTATACAATGTCATATCATGAGTTATTAATAGAGCTATATGAAGAAGCGTTCTTTGAGCTTCTCTTTTACGAATTGCGCTATCAGCAGGATGTATTACCTTTCTTGGAAACAGATTTAAAGACATGTCTATCAACAGAAAGGTCCCCTCTTTAAGTAGAGATTGAGAGGAAAATCCACATAGAATAAATTTTAAAAGAATAGTTGCATGATTGAGTTATCTGAGTCTTATATAAAAACAGATTTCTATAGCTGCAGGAGAAATCAGAATGAGAAAACGTTTATTATATTTGGACATCCTCAGATGCTTTGCAATCGTGTTGGTAATCATCCTTCATGCTATGGTACCCATTCTTGGAAATCAAACATTTTTCCAAACGCGGTCATGGTATTTTTGTATTTTCCAGAATTCGATTAACCGGATCGGCGTACCGCTTTTTTTGATGATTAGTGGTTACCTAATGTTAAGCAATTCGTCTACAGAGAGCATTTGGTTCTTCTATAAGAAAAATATACCAAAACTGATTATCCCACTTACAGCGTGGAATATAATTTACTACATCGCTGACTCATACCTAAAGAATGAAGAAATGGATCCATTCGTATTTCTTCAACAATTTTTAAATCAAGGATGCAGTTACCATATGTGGTTCATATATACCTTAATCGGGATTTATTTGATGTGCCCGTTTCTGTACCGCATTGTGGCGCTTTGTACATCGAAAGAATTACTTATCCTAATTATAATTGTTCTTTTCCCAACTACCATTCGCCCTTTGATCAATACAATTCAACCAATTTATATTTATCTGTTTGATCCGCTTCTGGAAGGATATTTGGGTTATTTTTTGCTTGGATTCTGGTTAGGAAAGTCAGATTTGAGCAAAAATTCAAGAATTCTCATCTATCTGTTGGGGATTGTTGGATATATTGGGGGTGTAGTAGGAAATCTCGTTACATCTTCAAAAGAAGCAATCCCACTCCCGTTTAACGGAGGGTACTCACTGAATCACTATCTTACTGCAGCGGCTATCTTTGTTTTTGTCCGAGCTATATTCCGGCAGCATAGAAACTCAGGAAAACTTTGCAGTATATTTTCAAACCTTTCTGACTTAGTCTTTGGTGTGTACTGGATTCATGTATTAGTATTAGAGGCTGTGACAAGTCTTCTTGGAGACAACATCTCTGTCCTTCAGTATATTATTCTTGTATCAGGATTAACGATCTTTATTTCATTTGGAATTGTATGGGGACTTAGTCGGATTTCTGTTTTTAAAAAGATTCTCTTTTAGAAAGAAGTTGCGGTAGTTATGCGAAGATACCTTGCTCTAATGTGTTTGTTGACCCTTTGCCTTTCTTCTTGCAGTATTGAGAAATCATCACATCATACATTTGATTTGTCGGTGTCACATTCAACTGAGAATGCAACAACAGAAGAAAACTTTGTGCCAAAAGATTTCTATGATGCTGCACTCTATACAGGGCTTGATGTGGAATTGACATTTTGGAGCCAAAACTGCGATACCCCTTATGGGTTATGGGGACCCGCCGCTACGCTTCTGAACGAGGAACCAGAAATAACACGAGAGGCTGACACGGCACTTGAGGAGCCTGGAGCCTCTATTACTGGCCAATATGAAACAAAATCTTGGGAAAATTTTGAGGTAAAAACCTTTATTGCTTGTGAAAGTGCTCATACAAGTGAAGGGTTTCAAACCGTTTATTCCCTTGTGACCTTAAGAAATGATATTTATACATACAGAGGGATTCATGTGGGAAATACGCTTGAAGATTTGCTAGTTGCTTATCCTGATATGGGATATGATTTGGACGGATGGTATCAGGAGTATCAAGATGCTGGTCTAAGTGGTCAACTTCGATATACGCCAGAAGAATACCGTGGTAGCCTCTCACCGGACCTTATCTTTTGGATTGAAAACGACTTGGTCACAAAGATGGAACTGAAATATGAGCCGAAACGGTTTGAATTTTGAGTATTGTTATGTCCTGTTCCAAAATGGAATCTTGAAAAGATGACCCAATAAAAAAGTGAGTGATAACCGTCAAAAAATGTCGGTATTCACTCACTTTTTAAATGCGTTAACTTTCTGCCCGGACTAGAAAACGGTATTTTGCAACAGGCCCTTAATTATTTTTACATATAATTTCTCTGATGTAATTCTATACCACGTTGGTGCTGACTTCTAATATTTAGATGGCGTAGATGTGTGCTGTGTGCGGTAGACTAAAAAATATATTTATTTCTAATAATTTTAAAAGCAAACCAGTAGAACGACAAGGTGGCTATACGTATCTACGGCTTCGACATCAAGACTACCACCGAGACTATCTGCTTGGTAGAGATGATGAGAGAGCATCGAAAATTAACGCAAGATAAAAGTGGAAATCGAAGCAAATAAAATAATAATGCTACTAAGCGAAAGTAAGCAAGACTAAGCGAAAGTAAACAAGACTAAGCAAAACTGAACGAAAGTAAGCAAGACTAAGCGGATGTAAAAAGAATGGAGATTCCTGTTGTAATATGGGCGGGAATGTGATAGAATATGAGACGAAAGGAGGCACGGAAATGTCTGCATTGGATGGATTCAGAGCTTTTGATTTTTCAGAAGGGGTTCCATATGCGTCATTTACGCAGAATGGCATTACTTTCAACAAGTCAGTTACACTCAAGTTGGGCGAACCAGAATACGCAAAATTTCTTATCAATTCAGACACAAAACAGGTTGCAGTCCAAGTGTGTAGTTCGGATGACAAAAATGCAACCGTGTTCTATCGTCCCAAAGCGTCTGGCGTGCTATCTGTAAGATGGAATGCACGTGATTTGTTGAACACATTGGAGCGCGTAATGGGATGGAATCTCAAAGAAAACGGCTACCGAGCTGACGGCGTATTGCTTCGAGAGGAGCGAGCCATTGTGTTTGACCTTTCCAACGCATCTATACTCACCTAATTGGTGTCTACCGGCAAAGCCGGATGGCATATAAAAAGGCCTTAGCTGAGCGGCAACTCAACCAAGGCCATGTTGAGAAAAGTTCAGACGGCTAAACCGCCCATATACTTTACTCGCGACACAATATAGTATATGGTCGTCTTTACTTTTTTCAAGAGGTTTCAGTGATTTGTCTACAACTCGTTTTTATCAAGTCGCTGAAAATCTTTTGGAAAGGAGGACGGGCGTTTGAATAACGATGTGAAGTTAGATCGAACTGGACAGGACGATTCATCAGTTACTTACGTTTACACGGCATATATCACGACTCGCAGTGGTAGACGAATTTATGCCAAGGCGTATGGACTAAATGCGTTCCGTATCCCTGTTCAGGCTAGCAAACAGTAATTAACCTTTGGGGAGAATGTTGGCGGTTTCGTTCTCCCTCATTATTATTGAAAGGAGACTGTTCAATGGCAGTCCACCATGGAGGCAAAGTAGGAAAAGCCGCAAAAACACTTGCAACCAAGTCATCTACTGGCAAGGCCAAAAGCAAGGCAGGAAAAACTCTTGCAGAGCATAAGGCAAAGGAGCATTAATAAAATGCCCACCCTTGATCTTAAAAAAATCAAGGGTGGGTATTTTTTTCTAGGATATAAAAAGTCTAATTTAATAAGTTAGTCTATAAAAAGTCGTTTTTTAGACAAACGTTTTTTGCTAGAAGCAAAACGGCACGCCAGCCTGCCACTATTTTTCGATGACAAGGTGCTCTAAAATGCTGATTTTGCAACAGTGTTAGCGCCGGGCGCGCCCCCATTTGGTTAATTTCTCCCGACTCTAACAACAGTCCCTTATCAATTAGATTAAGGCTCTTTCAAACTGATCATTTCATTGACCTGGCGTACGCCGCCAAAACTCTTAGCAACTCCGTTTACCATAGCCCGCATAGAGGAGGATTCACCGCCATCCAGCATAATACCAACATAGTCGCTGCTGCCGTTGTTGGAATCCGAGAAGCCAAAGTGGGATTTCAATGCATTTCGGAAGTCAACAATCGATTTGTTGGTGTTGGAAACTGCAATGACCAAATACAGCTCGTTTGTTCTGGTATTAGCGACCATGGCCGTTCTTTTCGTGCTTTTAGAAGTAACATCATAGTCAAAGTACCAGTTATCAGAAGTGGACCAGTTGCTGTTGCCAAAGTGCATATTGATGCCACCCTGCATCCATACAGCCGTCGGAGTTCCGAGACGACTCTGCGCTTCCGTTGCACGAATGACCTTATCTACCATTTTCAGTTTTCCGTTGTGGTAGGCCAGAGCGGCGTTGCCGACCTTCGAAGATCCACCAGAGCCATTTGCATCGCCACTGCTATTCGGGCCTACCGATACTCCATTGTTCTGAGCAATGTTATAGAAGGTATAATCAGTTCCAGCAGTTGTAAAGAATCCACCGTTGATTCCGTACCGATTGCTGTTCTTGATGGCAGTACGTCTGATGTTAACCAAAACAATATTAGACGGTGCAGTCTTCATAATATGCAGAGTCAAACCATTATAGGTTGCAGAAGAATATTGAGACTGATAGGTAGGCGTCGAAACCGCGGTGATTTTCCACTTTTGATTTGTTGCCCCGGTGTACGCCTGCCAGGAAACATTGGCACTATTGGAATTCCCCTCAGCAGTCAAATACCGATTACTATGCTGAGAAAGACGAATCGTGTACACGTCGGTGGATACTTTGGAAAGAATTAAGGTGCCGTCTGCGTTGCCGGCAGCCTTGTACAGAGTACAGTTCCAATTGGTTCCAGAGCGATAAGCATTCAAAGCATACGCTTGATTGGAAAAGTGCTTAATGAACTGTTCACCTGTAGAGGTTAGAGAATCAATGACCCATTTCTGATCATTGCTCGCTGTTGCGGCATAGACATTGACATTGGTGCCATTGGCAATGGAACTGCTGCTGGCAATGTTTAGACAGCGTCCAGAGCCTTCGTGGGAAATGATGTTGTAAGTTGCCATAATCAGTCCTCCTAATAATTATTGTAAGCCGGTTTTAGAAGAAACCTATCCTGTTTTTTGCTTACAAATAAAAAAGAGGAAAACGACGGTTAAAAGTAAATGTTTGTTCGATGTAGTCGATAACTAAGTCAACAAGATATTCAAGTAAGTCCAGATTAATGAATAAAATGTAATGGAAAAAATTGTTGCGCTTTTCTTGTATAGGTGAAGGCGGCAAGTTGCGTATTTGGTATCGAAATGACAAAGACACTCAGGCAAACGTACTTATTTTCCTGGAAGGAGAAACGACTGAGGTGGCTAGTTTCCCTGCTGCTGGTAATGCTGGGGATGCTATTGAAATTCCGTGTAGCAATAAGAGTGAAACATCCTACTACTAAACCATACGGGGACTGGTAGCCAAGGTGGCGTTATGGGGCATTTAGCTCTAGTACAGTGTTTTGAATAGTTCTGTTCCAATTAATTCGTCGATTGAGTATCTAGAAGTTACGGAGTAATCTAGATCCATACCACTATTTGGGGTGGTTTTTGAGTAACATACTTAAGCTAGACTGTAACCGTCAAACCTCCTCGCGTATAAAAAGGCCGCCATCTCAGCGCACGGGCGTTGAGATGGCGGTCGGTATTTTTATTATGGTTTTGGAATTTTGCATTCCTGGGGTGCGTTCACTTGGAGGAAAGATTCCACCCAGGCTTTATCCGTCTGGCTCAGGCCAGGTGAGTTATTAAGTAGGCAAACCAGGTAACGGTAGGGATCCAGATCATTTTCCTTTGTGGCCTCAATCAGGCTGTAGATCACAGCGCTGGACTGAGAGCCGGCCGGGGTGTTGGAAAGGGTCAGTTCTTCTGGCCCATCACAAAGAGCTTTATTGTGCTTGGCACGGTTATTGGAGAGCTCCAGCCTGCCATCCTCCAGATAGCGTACCAGGTAGGGCCACTGCTCCCGCAGATAGTGTAGCGCCTTTCTCAGGGAAGACTTGGGCACCGTTTTTGCACTGGCCTCATTTGCCCACGCAAACAGAGCGTCCAGAACCGGTTTCTCCAGTTCCAGCCGCTTGGTATACTGCTCTTCCGATGTCAGGTCCACGAGAGTCTGCTCCAGCTGAAACAGCGTGGTGCAATAACACTCGCTGGCTGCCGCCAGAGAGTCCTGCCGTTTCTCTTTGGGAAACGTTTGCAGCGCCTTGTCAAAAACAAGTCCTTGAGGAAGGCCTGGGCGTGCTCTGCCTTCCGGCTGGGTTGGTACTCGTACAGGACAATGGGATAATCAGCGCAGTCGCAGGTCCGGTAGAGCCACATGTAGGACTTGCTTGTAGAAGTCCTGCCCGGTTCCTTCAGTACCTGCAGCGTGGTCTTATCCCCGTGCAGCACAGTTTCCCGGCACAGCTTCCGGAGTAGGGCGTCATACACCGGTTGTGGCCAGGTGTCTGAGGCCTGCAGGATCCAGTTGGCTATAGTCTGCCGGGACAGCTTCAGCCCCTACCGCTGAAAGAGATCCATCCGGAACCGGCTTTTTACCAGATTGGTCAGTCCATCAATACTTCGATATAGATCTGTGTATCCACAGGCGATGTAGACCGGGCAACTGCAGTTGAAATCGTTCAGCATATGTGCGGCAACTCGATCAATATTTTCAACTGCTCTCACACACACGACGGATAGATATCCTCTCTTACATTCTAAATATGCAGCGTAGCAGAACGTTCCAGCACTATTATCTCATGCGAGTCTATCCGTCTGCTCCTTTGACAGTTACCTTCTAGTTTTGTGCAAGTTGTTGTTTCTAACATTATCGACTTACGATTTAGAAAGAGTCAAAAGTAAACTATTCGATTTTTTATAATTTCATGTTGCATATCTTGTAAATTGTTGTCTTTTAAAATAAAGGCTCTATGAACACAAAGATTAATTTTCGTTTTCTTTAGTTAGATAGTAGTCTATGTAATTTGACAATTAACCACAGCAAGTTGTAGAAAGAAGGATTGTATGCTGTTTTCAAGTTCTATCTTTTTATTTTTGTTTCTACCTTTAGTTTTATTGGGCTATTACGGGCTGTGTTCTTGGTTTGGGCGCTTCCAATATTTTGCAAAAAATTTGTTACTCTTAGGAGCATCAATCTTCTTCTATGCTTGGGGGGAACCGTGGTTTATTTTGATCCTGCTTTGTTCAATTCTAGCAAACCACGGATTAGGCCTGTGGGTTGCCCGCCAAAAAGCCAACGGAAACAGTAGTAGAGGTCCAATTATCTGTGCTGTGGTCTACAATTTAGGAATCCTCTTCGTGTTCAAATACCTTGTTTTTGTACTAAGTCAAATTAATGGCTTGGGGGCTACTATTCCGATTCCGAACATTACACTGCCGTTGGGATTATCCTTTTTTACTTTTCAAGGGCTTTCTTATGTCTTGGATGTCAGCCGAGGAGCAAGCCCAGTGCAGCCATCTGTGTTTAAAACTGCACTCTATATTTCTTTCTTTCCACAACTGATTGCTGGTCCGATTGTAAAATATACGGATATCGCAGAAGAATTGGATTCCAGGAAGGAAAACTGGGAGGATTTTTCCAGCGGAGTATGCCGATTCCTCATTGGGCTAGGGAAAAAAGTACTGTTAGCAAATCAACTGGCTGTAGTAGCCGATGCGGCCTTTGCGTTATCGGCTGCAGAGCGAACTGTGGGGGTAGCTTGGTTAGGAGCGTTATGTTATGCGCTTCAAATCTACTATGATTTCTCGGGTTACTCCGATATGGCTATTGGAATGGGAAGGATGTTCGGTTTTCATTTTCAAGAAAATTTTAATTATCCTTATATCTCACGGTCGATTACAGAATTCTGGCGGCGATGGCATATTTCACTATCCAGCTGGTTTCGAGATTATGTATACATTCCTTTAGGTGGAAGTAGGGTGAGCACTGCTAGAAAACACTTACGTAATTTGCTCGTTGTGTGGTTACTTACGGGAATATGGCATGGTGCAAACTGGACATTTCTTGTTTGGGGACTGTTCTACTTCCTACTTCTAGCATTGGAGAAATTCCTTGGGCTGGGGGAAAAGTGGCCCCAAAGTATTAGGTGGTTATACACAATGTGTATGGTGACTTTGGGATGGGTACTTTTCCGGGCGGACAGTTTAATGTCTGCAGTAGCCTATATTCAAACTATGTTTGTACCTGTTGCTGGATGGTGGGATGACTTGACCATATTGTATCTTTTAGAAAACCGTGTTTTGCTTGCGTTATCAATTCTCTTTTGTGGTCCTATTACTTCTTGGACAAGACGTCATTTTACTATTCAGCGTGGCCCCCAAGCCTTGATTTTAGAACTGTGTCAGACGGTGGCTTTGTTACTTATTTTTGTCCTGTCTGCTGCATTTCTCATCAAAGGAACTTATAACCCGTTCATTTATTTTAATTTTTAAGGGGGTATACTATATGAAGCGTCGTGGAAATACATGGACAGCCATCGGCTTTCTATTAGTTGTAACCCTGACACTGGGGTACATGCTTCTTTTGGCATGTATGGGAAAGAGTTCTTTAGTGGATGCTGCGAAACAAATTCAGCCATCAATCTCATCCTTCACGGCCTTTGTCAATCAGTCAGAGGCTGCACTTAATGAGGATCTGGACAAGAAGCATGTATTTATCCAATTCTATGGGGGCGTACAAAGACTTTGCGGGAAGCGGGTTATTGAAGATGAGGCCCTATCAGCAAAAGTATTGAAGTTATCCACTGGAGCGTTAAATTTTTACTACTCTGCAAATGACGTGGATATTAGTCCCACAGCCCAATTAGTTAATGATTTTTCACTTGCTTTAGCTAACCAGGGTATCCCCTACCTTTATGTTGCGGTGCCCCAAAAGATCCAGTCAGGGCAAGAAAAAGAGTTATTACCACCAGGTATTCAGGAATATTCTAATAGAAATGCGGATAGATTTCTTACATTGCTTCAGGAGAAGGAAACAGATACCTACGATCTGCGTCCGCTCTTTTCCTCCAGTGGAAATTATCAGGACTGGTTCTTCCGTACCGACCACCACTGGAAACCAGAAGCAGCGTTTTTTGCTTGGAAAAATATAGCTAAAATGCTGTCTGTACGTTATGGAATCGAAACAAATCCGCAATACTTAAATGACAGCAGTTACCAAAAACGTATCTATGAGGACTATTTTTTAGGTAGTCAAGGAAAACGTGTGGGTTCATTTTATGCGGGAGTGGACGATATCACGGAGTATATTCCTACTTTTACCACTAGCTTCACTTATAACTCACCCTCGTTTTCGCAACCTAGAAGTGGTTCCTTTAATCAGTCACTCCTTTTCCACGAGCGCATTACCCAACGGGATTGGTTTAATGCGAATCCCTATACTCTTTATGCAGGTGGTGATTATGGAATTGCGACTATTACTAATCACCAGAGTTCCAACGGGAAAAAGATCTTGCTTATCCGTGATTCCTTCGGCTGTGCATTTACTCCATTTCTGGCGCTTTCCTGTTCAGAACTAACAACTATTGATTTGCGTTATTTTGAAGGAAATTTGATGGAAACGATACAAGCAGTGGATCCAGATTTGGTAATTACTCTTTACTGTGTCAGTTCAATTTCTAATCAAGCATTATTTCAATTTTATTAATTATTTGCCCAATATATAAGTAAGATAGCCTGTTGTAAATGGTGTTTTAAAAATTATATCAAATAAAAAGTTACCGGGAGCCGTTGAAGTAGCGGCTCCCGGTAACTTATTAACGGGTCAATCCTTTTGCTTGGACGTTAAGATTGCTTTTGTGACAGGCCATTTCGAGAGCGGTTAAAGAAAGGCAACTTTATTACGCCGGTTTGATTTCAACGTAGCAGGTGCCGGGGGTGCTGTTGGTGCTCATATATACGTCAACAGCTGCCCCAACCGGGGTATCAGAAGGTACCTTAAAGCTGAGTTTGCCATTCTCACGCAGATACATAGCAGCATTGATGGGTTCTCCATCAATCTGCACAGCGACATTAACGGTCTCCATGCCGTCTGTAAATTCGCTGACAACGACGTTGAAAGTTTTTCCCAAATCGGAGCGGTTAACAAACGTCGTTAACATGACTTTCGAATTGGCGCCAGTAGTATTTTGGGGGATCTCTGAGGTATAGTTGCCTGTACCAGCACCGATTCTGTCCGAAGAGGTTACGATTACCTCAGGAATAGGAGTAGTTGCTTCAGCCGCAAACGCTGCAGTCATCATAGACCCAGCGATTGCACAAGCCATCAGAACACCTGTTGCTCGCTTCAGAGAGATATTCATAATGTACACTCCAATCATTTTTATTCTGCTTGTTTCTTGTGCTGGCCAGCCATCAACAACCAGTTCACTATATTAGACAGTAAATGTCATAAAATGCAACATCATTGAAGGCTTAAACTATAAATAGAAGAAAGTGCAACTGTTGTTAGAACTACGAGTGTGGTATGCTCTAAGTGTATTTAGGTCAGATTTTGTAGGTCAGATTTTCACCCGGAGGGACCAGTGTGTCCTCCGGAGACTCGTCCAAGCCTAAATACCAAATCTACCACGCACAAAAACCGCAGTTACCCCGGGCCCGGGGTGGCTGCGGCTTTTTTTGTGCAAAAAAGAAAGGAGTCAACGACAATGAATGAAACCCTGTTTACCTTCCCGGCAGAATCCGGCAGCATAGGCGGTGACAAGCTCTTTGATCTGAGCGGACTCACCCAAGCAGACGGAGATGCCAGCGAAAATCCCTTTGCCGCCATGCTCGCAGAGGGCGAGGCGGCTGGCCAGAAAGAGGACGCCAACCCCAACCCGGCCCTGGAACTCATGAGCGGCAGCAGCCAGGCCCAGCAGGCCGAAACCGAGACCGAAAACAACACCGCGCATGACAAGGATGCGCAGCAGGTCAAAACACCTCCCACCTCCCAGGAGGACGCGGAGGAGATGGCAGACACCACTCAGGAATCCCCCGAGGAGAATCCCCTGATGGCTGCCATCACCCGTCAGGAAGAACGAAACGCACAAAAGGCAGCAGAACCCATTTTTGCCCAGCTTCCCGTTTTCTCCTACAACGGCACTCAAGAGCCCATCGAAGATCTGGAGCAGACCTTTGAGGAATTGCGCCTTGCGAAAGCGGATGATTTCCCGGAATTTGACGAGGCTCAGAGTCTGAGCTGGTCCGTCTCTTACGGGAAAATCACGAAGTCCGTGACCCAGCCCAGAAAAACCAAAATTGGCCAGTTCAAGCGTGAGATTGAAGCTTCCAAGGACTTTGTAAACGCTATGAAGAAAGCCGCAGACAAGCACCCGAAGTGCGTGGTCAAACCCGTCATCCATATGCAGAAGAAAGGGGAGGCCAACAGCTACAAGGGTGCTTTTTTATCTCTGTCGGATGCCAGAGCCTCTCAGAAAACGATCTCCTTCATCCCCGGCCGGGATGGGAAGGTCTACGAGCGGCGCACCACCAACGCAGGCGAATTTATCACGCCCGCTGCCCCTACCGGCGCCATCACGGTGTTGGATGAGATCCGCCCGGGTTTCCAGTCGTCCCTGCCCAAAATTCCCTATACGCTGATGGAGCAGGCGCTCAGCCTGTTTCGGACCATGATGCACAGGGGAAAAGACCGGCGGCCAGCAGAAGCCCTGGTCCACATCTACTGGGATAAGCTCCTGCAGCAATATTTCATCCATGTTCCCAAGCAGCTGGTCAGCCGTGCGTCTGTTGACGCATTGTTGGATAACGAGGCATTGCAGGACAGCGACCGCTATATCCACTATGCCGACCTGCACTCCCACAATCAGATGCCGGCGGTGTTCTCCAAAACGGACGACCATGACGAACGGCCCACCAGGGTCTATATGGTGGTCGGGCGGCTGGATCGCTATTTCCCGGAGATCACGGTCCGGATCAGCAATGGCGGACACTTTTGGGAGATCCCTCCTCAGGAAGTTCTGGAGTCGTTCCCGGTGGGGAACTTCCCTCCGGAGTGGCTGAATCAGATCCATACGGACCCGAAAGAGATGTTTGAGGTGGCCGCATGAACTTCTCCAGGCAACGGCCAGTTAAGGTCATCATGCTGGGGGCCGGCGGAACCGGCGCCCACATTGCGCCCCACCTCTACCGACTGCTGTATGCGCTGGATCGTCCGGTCAAGTTCATCATCTGTGATGGGGACAAAGTTGAGCCCAAGAATCTGGTGCGGCAAAATTTCACCCAAGCCGATCTGGGTGAAAACAAGGCGAAAGTGATTGCCGAACGTTACTCTGACGCCTTCGGGCTGGAGACCTGCTATATTCCCACCTTTATCGAAGATTCCGAGCGATTGGAGGAACTGATCAGGCCGGAGGCCTATCGCTGCTCTGTGGAGCATCCCAAAACAGGTCGGTCAGAATGGAAGGTCATGTCGGAACTGGTGATCCTGATCGGCGCTGTGGATAACAACCGGTCTCGAAAGCTTTGTCATGATGTATTCCAGAAAGCCCGTGAGCTGGTCTATATCGACTCAGGAAATGGGGAGTATACAGGCCAGATCGTCTGCGGAATCCGCAGGGCGGGTAAAACCATGTACCAGCCGGTAGGAATGCTCTATCCGGAAGTCAATTCGCCGGAAGATCTCTTCCCCACGGAGGTCTCCTGTGCTGAAGCGTCGGTATCCGCTCCGCAGACCATTGTAGCCAATCTCATGGCGGCCACCGCTGTGGTCACCATGATCTACAACATTCTGGTCATGGGGCGCAGTACGGTACAGCAGACCACATTCTCCACAAAATCGGTCAACATCCGCTCAATCCAAAAACAAGCAAGGAGGAATGCCGCATGAGCATCTTTCGCGCGCGTGTGGATGCCGCACAGTTCTGTAAGGAGCTGAACCATGTGCTGCGCTTTGCCGCCAAGCGGCCGGTGCTCCCCATACTGGGGGAAGCTAAGGTCAGCTTTGAGGAGGGGCGCTGTACGCTGACCTGCACCAACTTGAAGCAGTGGTGCATGGCCGTGGTCCCGGCTGTTGGGGACTCCTTCTCATTTGTGTTCTCAGGAACACAGAGCATCATGTCTGCCTGCAAGTATTTTGCGGGAGAGCTGGAGTTTACGTACACCTGCATTCCGACTGACACCGAGCCCGAGCCTGCGGGGACGCTTGTCCTGAGTGCGGGCGGGAGAAGTATGGAACGCAGCACCCAGAGGATTTCGGACTTTCCTGAATTTACGGAAAAGCCGATGGACCGGCATTATCCCGTCGATGCTGAAAAGCTCTTGGAGCGATTCAAGCGGATCGGGTATGCCGTGAGCCCGGATGATAAACGTCCCGCCCGGTGCTGTATCGAATTTGTCGGTGACAAGATCCTGGCCGTGGACGGCTATCGCATGGCAATGAGTTCCGACCCGTCCATCTGTGTGGAAAAGCCATTTTTCATCCCACCTGAGGTAATGGCGGAGCTTCAGATGTTCAAAGGCCAGGATTGCACCATTTCGGTTGGCGAGGAGTGGGCTACTTTTGGAAATGAGTCACTTCGGCTCATTACCAGGATTCCCGGCGATGACGGCCTGGATCTTGAAAAGGCGATCCCAACACACTTCGATATGGAGTGTTCTGCTTCGGTGGATGAACTCTGGAATGAGGTCAAGTATCTCTATGGCTTTGTTTCCAAGCGCACCCGGAGTCCGCTCCGCTTTGATGGAGCCTCCCTTGTTCTCAAGACCGATGAGGGCACCTACTCCTCCAGTATTGGCCTCCCTCCTGTGCCGGTTCGCGGCTTTAATCCCCGGTACCTGCTGGAAGGGCTCAGCCAATTCAAAGGAAAGAAAGTACACACCATCACCCTGAAAATGAACAGCCCACATGCGCCGCTCGTGCTGACCGACGGGGAAAGTGACCTTGCCATGGTCCTGCCGGTCCGCTTGAAGGACGCAGCATAATGAAAGGAACATGTATTATGAAAAATCTGTATATCCCCAAGGGGAAGACCGTACATTATGAGACCCTTGCCTGCCAGAATATTGTCAATGACGGCGTTCTGCAGGTGGACGGCACCCTCCACGCCCGGAACATCACCGGCAAAGGCGTCATTGACGCCGGCACCATTTCCGCCCGCAATGTGGCGGCGATGGATGTGGAGTGCGCTGCGCTGATCGGCGAGACCCTGGCCGCTGAGCGTGTGTGCGCGGCCGAAGTTAAGCTCTCTATCTCCGCAACCGTCTCCTGCTATCTGGAAGCGGAATATGTGGAGGTTCCCAAGCTGACGGTGGCAAAGCATAGCATCAATACGCTCAAGGCGGAAGATGTGGTGACTTTGCCGGAGAAAAAGCGCGGGATCGCCGGAACACTTCTCGCGGGCTTTTTTCGCCGCCTGTGGCTGTCTTTGAGACACCGGATTCCGATGGACGCGGAATACGTCCAGATCAAGGAACCGGAGACCAAAGATGCACAAGCTCCCCAGGCGCCCCAGGAGAAAGCTGGAGCGCAGGCTCAGGCAGATACCAATACGGCAGATGCTGATTTGGAAGACGACTTCGAGTTCAAGCGGCTTAAAGCCATGTACCGGCTTTTGAGGGAGTCCGGCTATACCCTGCGCATCACGCAACGGGAGACCCCTGCCGCAGTACCCCAGGCCGAGCATGAACCCGAAACCTACCTGCCGAAAGCTGCGTGACCTATGAAGGAAATTGTGATACGGCAGTGCCGGGAAGTGACCGCCATGGGTGTCACACGAGTGCGGGAACTCTACGCACAGGGTCATATTGACCAAAACGGCGTCTTCCGATTGGAACGCTGTGTCGGCCGGTATGGATGCAAGCAGACTGCAAAGGGCATCCAGAACGCCCAGACCAATCGTGCCGCTTAGGCACAATATGAGGGGACTATGCTGTGGGCATAGTCCCCTCTCTTAAATATGGAGGTGAACCATATGGAACTGCCCAAAGAAGATGGTGTGCAGGCTCAACCTGGTTCCAAGAGATTCTATGCATTGGAACAGCTGGGAGACCACTCCTACACCATCTCTCTGGTGGCCGAATCATTCAAGGTCTACCGCACTCAGATCGCTCAGCTTCTGAATGAGCAGAAGAAGGAGGCAGCGTTTGAGATCTACCGCCTGCTGGAGCAGCAGCGGAATTATCTGGTGGGAGAGATCCGGGCGACAAGGCCATACCTGCTGGAGCTGGAGCACCCGATGGCTGATGCAGCCCAAAATCTGTCAGAACAGCTGTCGCAGATCTCATTGATGAATACCGACGCTTCCAAGCTGGCACAAGTGCTCAAGAATTTTGCCGAGGCGCTCCCTACCTATAAAACGACGGACGCGTCGATCATCGGCCGTCTCATGAACAACGTCCGCTTGGGACACTATCCAACGGATCTTGACCATGTAGGCTATATCGCCCGCAGCATCAATTTTCCTGCAGGAACAACTGTGAATCTTCTGGACCCATGCTGCGGGACGGGAGACGCCCTGCTTCGCCTTGCCCTGGGGACAGACAGCCGGTGCTACGGCATCGAACTGGACGACCAGCGAGCGGAAAAGGCCCAACAACAGCTGTATCGTGTCGGATTTGGAAGCTTTTTCGGCGCCAACATCAGCCTTGGTGCTTTTCACGCTGTCTTTCTCAATCCGCCCTATCTGTCTGTCCTGTCTGAAAATGGCGGACGGAGCCGGGACGAAAAGCGGTTTTTGATCGATGCTATTCCGCTGCTGATGATGGGAGGCCTTCTGGCCTATATTGTCCCCTACTATCGGCTGACGGAAGATCTGTGCCGCATTATCTGCGACAACTTTGAACAGATTCGCATTCACCGCTTTTTGGACGGTGAATTCAAACAGTTTAAGCAGGTAGTCGTCACAGGTGTCCGCCGCCAGCGAGTAGACGCGGAACAAGAAGCGGAAGCATTGTATTCCTCCGCCGAGCATCCAGAGGCTCTGCCCACCGCAGACCAGTTGCCCGCAGCTTGCTATGAGCTGCCGGCTGTCTCCAAACGGGCCGAACTTTTCCGTGGCTCTGTGTTCAACGAGGCGGAACTGGCTCGGCAGCTTGCTGCATCCACCAGCTTTGACCGCCTGTTCGCAAAAAGCCGGCTGGACAGTGAGGTGAAACGCCCACCGCTGACCTTATCAATCGGGCAGGTTGGCTTAATCGGCGGTTCCGGCTTGATCAACGGCCTGATGGAGTGTGATTATCCGCACATCATCAAGGGACGGATCATCAAGGAAAAACATACTGCAACCGATGAGACCAGGGGACCGAATGGACGATTGATCTCCACAGAGATACGGGAGACTATTTCCAATCGAATGGTTTTCAATCTCCTGACCCCCAACGGTTTCCGGTCACTGACATAAGGAGGTATCACCATGAATGACAACAAATACTTTGCACTGGTCGTGCCGCTGAGCCCGACCGCACAAAAAATGGCCCAGGACAGACGGACAGCACTTTCGGTTCGACAGGCAGTCTGGAGTCAGGCAGCGGAGCATCTCAAGCCGCTTCTGGGCAAGAACTGTGACAGCTTCTACCCTGCTGCAGCCCCCTATGGCGGTCCGTTCAGACTGCCCTTTGGCGTGGCCTTGGGATGTGCCGAATCTGAGCACTTCCTGATGTGCTATATGCACGCCCGCAAGCTCCAGGAAAAGGAGATCGAGACCCGAAACCAGGCGATCCGCTCCATGGGAACGCGGATTGGGCAGTTTCACCCGGACGATGAAACGACACTGACCATAACGGCGTTCCGTTCTTCCGATCCCAAGCTGCAGGAACACATTGAGGTGGCCAGGCGGTTTTTTTCCAATGACATTACCGCTGCGGCCGGGCTTTACTACCTGGGCTACGACACCAACTATATCAGCGAACAGCAGGAGCAGCGGCTCCTCTCCGGCTTGGGCGCATACGCCCTTTGCGTGGCTGAACTTCAGTTGAAGGGGGTCCTGGCATGAACATGCGGCTGGATCTTGATGTCCTGCATCATGAACTCAGGCAGCTCAAAGAGCAGGAGCCCCAATATGAGCAGGAGCTGAACCCTTACTTGATGAATACCATTCTCCCCAGGCTGGAGCGTGAGGAAAGTGTTGCATTGGGCGAAATCGACTTTGAACAGTTCGATGAAGAGGACCTTCTTATCCTGATCGACTATTTCGATTGGTGGGAGCGGCTTCAGTATCCCATTTGCTCTCTCAACAGACGCCTCAGAGAGATTCCTCCATCCAGTATCAAAACACGAGCGTTCCTATAAGGAGAAGATACTATGAACATCAATGAAGACATTCTGAGGGCCAGCGTGTCGATCCTCAGCATTGCCAAACTGCTCTACGACCATGGGAAGCTGGACCTCCTGTTCGATTATATCGGTTCGGACACAGATCTGAGCTGGGACAGCCAGTGCCTTGTGGAACAGTGTGCCTGTGAATGTGTTTTTCAGGATACCCGAATCTACCACCACGAAGGTAAAAAGGTGTCCCACACGGAGTATGAAGAGGACCGAGATACGTTTGTGCTGCGCGATCCTCTGCTGAACCGGTTCGACCAGCTGTGTCGGGAGTATGAAGCCAAGTACGGGATCTCGCGGATCGAAAACAACTTTGTCCGGCAGATGGAAAACGCCGTCCATGTCGCCATGCAGTTTCCAAACTATTGCTACGACTATCTCTGGATTGACGGGACGAAAGACCGGAAAGGCCCAAAACTTGTGCTTTTTCTTTTTGAGGAGTTCGACTCTTATGAGAGAATCCCCGAGGCTCTTTGCGCGATCCTCGATGCCTGCGCATATGAAATCAGCCAATTAGAGGAAAAGCTGGCTCAGCCGGCGGATAAGGTGATTCCGCTGCCGCTCACTCCCTCTGATGAACAAAAGGAGGCCGCATAATGATGGACGATAGTGAGTTTATCATCCGAATCTCGCCCAAACAGGGCAAAATCACCGTGGAGGAGAATGAGAACGGCATTTTCTCCCGGAAAAACATTACGGTGGAGGCGCTGCTCCAGTCCTTCAAACAGAGTGTCATGGTCTCAGAGCCGGGATATGCCAGCGGTTTTTTGCCGCTGAACACCCTGTCGGTCTATCAGAGTGCGGAAGAAAAGCGCATTGTTCTCTGGCATCCGAAGCTGTACGCCGATGTATCTGTTTACGACACGCCCTACCCCCGTTTTCCCATTCCGCGTCTGGTATTTGGCTTTGCCATAAGCAATGAGGGGAAGATCTCCCAGTGCCGGATTGGCGTAGCCGCAGACGAAACACCCACCCCGGAGACCATCATGTATTACTATCCGTTCTCCAATGTAACCCGCAGCAATGGATCGCTGTGTGTGGGGGCCAACGCGTTGCCCATCTATAAAAAGCAGCATAAGGCCTATAATCTTCCCGCCTTTCTGCTCAGCATCCCCAACAATATGCACTCATACAGCGAGTCCAACAACAAGCTGGGCCTGGGCTATCGGGAACTCATGGAACACCTGAAGGATAAGGACCCGGCCTATTACTACTCGGACATCTTGATTCCCAACGGGAAGACGCTGCGCGACTTTATTAACGCCGCGTGAGGAAAGATGCACACTTCGTACATCCATCAACTACTGACAAAAGGAGCGTTTTTTATGTGGCAAAAATCAGCACGTGAACTGCAAGAGGCACTTTCTGCCCCCTTCCAAAATGCAGACATCGAATGGCGGGTCTCCGCGACCAATCACGAGAAAACCAATGGCTTGGCGGTCCCCTATGTGACCAACCGAGCCATTCAGACACGGCTGGACGACACCGTCGGCATCGATGGCTGGCACAACGATTTTGTCCCCTGGAAAGGGGAAAAGGCACAGCTTTGCGGCATCTCCATCTATCTTCCCGAGCTGAAAGACTGGCTCACCAAATGGGACGGATCAGATGACACGGATATTGAATGCGTAAAAGGCGGCCTATCCGACTCCATGAAGCGAGCTGCAGTGGAGTGGGGCATTGGCCGGTACCTGTACGGAATGACCCCGCCGCTCTGGGTCGGTATTGAGCAGCGCGGCAAGGGCTACGTCATCCGGGATACTGAGCGTTCCAAGCTGGATGCCGCTCACGAAAAGTGGGTACAGACCTTCCAACAACGCAAGATGTACCGTGCAGGAACACCGCTGAGTCCTCAGACTGCTCAGGGACAGGGCCAGCCGCCCCAGTGGCAGGCTCAGGCACCCCAGGGCCAGAACCCGCAGGGTCAGGCTCCCGGTGGCGGAGCTCCCGGCCAGGCTCCTGTCCAGCCGGCTCCTGAAGCGCCGAAGCCCCAAGGCGTCGGCAATCAGATGCCGAATCACCAGGTTCAGACCGGGATTCCTGCCGGTTGCTATCTGGTGACAGGTGCGGTCCTCAAGCCTACCATGAGCGGCAACAGCCGTACCAGCGTTCAGGTGCGAGACAGTGCCGGGCAGCTTTTCCAGGCCTATACCCGCGGCGCCGATGCCCGCCTGGCTCCGGGACTCATGCTCACAAACGTCCAGCTCTCGACCCAGCATAACAACGGTGTGACCTTCTATATCCTGGAATCCTATCAGATCATGGACCTGGGCGGAGCACAGGCAGCATAAAAAGGAGGAAAACCATGATTCAGCCGATCAAACAATTTCGTGTGACCCGGCTTACCATCAGCGGCTTCAAGGGTTATGCGGACAGCCGGACATTTCAGTTCGGCAATATGAATGTAATCTCCGGACACATGGGTGTCGGAAAGAGCAGCATTGCGGATGCCATCGCCTTTGCCATCACCGGTGTAGGCTTCTACGCCGGTGGTAAAATCGACTATCTCTACCATCAGCATACCCGCAATTTGACGGTGGAGCTGGTGTTTGAGGATGGAACCGGAAACATGAGAACGCTCACCCGCTGCCGGAAGGATGACAAAATGTCCATCACTCTGGATGGGAGGCCTATGGGGCAAGGAGAACTCTTCACTCTCTTTGGGGAGCGTGACCTCTTTTTGTCCATGTTCAATCCCCAATACTTTATCGGAGTTTTGGGAGCCAAGGGCCGCGACCTGCTGGAGCGTTACCTGCCGGAGATTTCCAAAGAGAAGGTGCTCTCTCAGCTCAGTGAGCAGACCAGGACCGTGCTGGAACAGCAGGAGTTTCTGTCCGCCGAAGCCTATGCCAAGCAGCTACGCGGCCAGGTGACCGACCTGGAACGGGATATGGTCGCCATGCAGGGCAAGATCGCCCTGCACAGTGCGCAGCAAAAGGAACAGGCTCAGGAGCTTCTGGCAGCGCAGGCCAACCACACGCAGATCCAGGCACGGATCAACGAACTGGAGGCCAAGCGCACCACTGGATTTGACGGAAGCAATCTGGAAGAGCGGCTGGCTGACCTGTATGCCCGATATGAGGAGCTTCAGCGGGAAGTGCCGGAAATCGCGGATACCGAGTTACTGGATACCAAACTTCGGGAAATCACCAGCAAGCTCGCCCAGCGCAAGGCGGAAGTTTACCACAGTAAGTACCAGGAACCTTTGGCCCAAACACAGGCCAAGATCAAAACCCTGAGTGCGGAATTTAACCGCCTCCGGCATATCCATGACGGCCTGAAAGCAGGGGTGCAATGTCCCCTGTGCCGGCAGACTGTGACAGAACAGACCCTGCCGCAGGTGAAAGAGGAGTTTGCCGTTTCCCTCCGGAATATCCAATCGGAGGGCTGCCAGCTTACCGCCCAGCTCAAGGAGATTCAGGAACTGGACGCCAAAGCCCAGTCTGTTTTTGAACAGTACCAAAATGACGACATTGCCGCGTGCGAGGCGGAGCTGAAATCGCTCTCCGAACAGCGCGCGCAGGCAGTGGCGCAGGCTGAGCAGCAGCGGGCAGAGCGTCAAAAAGAGCTTGACCGACTGCACAGCGAAATCCAGGGCGTTGAGTTGGACCGGGAGTGCGGGATGCTCACGCAGGAGGAAGCCATGGAACTGGAATCCCTCCGGACGCAGTTTCTTGAGACCGGCGCCCGAATCAATGTGCTATCGGAAATGGCTCAGGCTTCTCCGGTCGCAGCAGAGCAGCAGCAGGAAGACATCCGGCATCTACAGGCGCAGATCCAGCAAAAGCGCGAGATCATCACCGCTCTGGCATTCTACATTTCCAAGCGGGTGGAGATCAGCTTCTCCCGGCTGAAGATGAACCGGGTGGCCATCTCCCTCTACGATGTGGTGAAAACCACGGGCGAGGTCAAGGATGTGTTCCGGTTTACCTATGAGGGCCGTGATTACCTCTGCCTGTCTCACTCGGAAAAGATCCGGGCTGGCCTGGAGGTGGCGGAGCTGATCAAGCGCCTGCTGGGCGTTGTGTATCCCACATTCATCGACGATGTGGAATCCGTGCCTGTCATTGACAATGTGCGCCCCACCGGTCAAGTATTCATTGCCAAGGTGGTCAAAGGCGCCGCCCTGCAGGTTCAGATCGCAGATGCCCCCGCCGGGGCGAAAGCCGCATAACGCGGCAGCCGCTTATGGGCAAGCATTGCACAGACCGCTGTTATGAGGAATTCCCCATTCTGAACGTGGCTCGAAGATGTGGGCTTGTCCTGAATGATCGCACGCTGGAACGGGAGGAGGTGGAAGCCTCCTGCCCGTTCTGCGGCGACAACGGACGAGGAAAGCACCATCTTTTCCTCAACACCACCAGAAATATCTTCCGCTGCGTACTATGTGGGGAGAAAGGCAACAGCGTGTCCCTATACGCCAAGCTGGAAGGCGTTTCAAACCGGCAGGCGTTTCAGGCTTTGTCGGAAGATGCTCGCATCTTCCGCTTTCCGAAACCGCCACTGTCAAAAAAACCGGCGGAACGGGAGCCAAGCTCCCTGGCCATCAGGCATTCTACTTATCATGAAATGCTCATGCACCTTCAGCTCTCACCCAAGCACAAGGCCGATCTTCTATCCAGAGGCCTCAGCGAGGAACGCATTGAGCACAATATGTATCGTTCGCTGCCCGCGTCGGAATCTGCCCGCCGTCTGCTGGCCGGCATACTTTCTGATTTCCACACACTGGAGGGAATTCCCGGCTTCTATGTGAAGGATGGCCAATGGACCATCGCAGGCTGTTCAGGACTCCTGATCCCGTATCGTGACAAGGACGGCTTGATCCAGGGACTGCAGGTCCGCTTGGATGATGAGACAAATCCGGCACGAAAGTACCGATGGCTTTCCAGCCGAGGAATGGCACACGGCACCCGCAGCCGATCCTACATCCATGTCACCGGTAATCTCAGCGCCAAAACCGCCTATCTCACCGAAGGAGGACTGAAAGGCGACGTGGCAAGCTTTCTGGACCATGACGCACTTTTCTTGTGCTTTGCGGGCGTTACCGCGACCGCTGGAATCAAAGAGGTGCTGCTTTCCATGAAAAACATCGAGGAAGTCGTGGTGGCGCTGGACATGGACAAATTGATGAACTGGAGGGTGCAGAGAGCCATGGAAAATCTCATGGACCTGATCCGGGACCTGCCTGGACTCCATGTGCGGTTGATGAACTGGAATATGAGCTTCAAGGGTGTGGACGATTTCTACAAGGCACGCAACGACGCGATGTCACATGGAGTGAACATTCTGGATATGACTTCAAACTTTATCACTATCCGCCTGGAGGAATTGTGGAAACAGGAATATCCCGGGCAGGACCGTGGGTTCATCCACACCTGTGAGTGGGAAGAGCTGACGGTTCCGATGAAGGAGCTGACTGCCGGAAAGCCGACCGATATGAATAAGGCCCGGCATTACCTGAAGCTCCTTCAGGAAGGCTATTCAGGTTTTCCACCCTTGGTCAGTGTCAACGGTATGGTCATAGACGGCCTGCACCGGTTCTGGGCCTACCAGCAGATGGGCTATCAAGCAGTGACCATCTACCAAAACAAACCGTGGGTCATGCCCGCGACGGCATAATGCCATCAAAACTCATATTAGGAGGTACCTATCATGTTGTATAACGATAAAACCGTCCAATTCAGTGACTTTGCCGCAGTTTCCCACAACGGTGGTGACGTTTTGGGAAAAGTATTGTACTATACCCTCTCCAGCATCCTGATCGACCGGGAAGAGCTGGCCAAGCTGTGTGACGCTGTCGGTTTCCCTGGTGGCAGGAGCAGCCGCACCGCTATGGGCGACGCGTTCCGCTCCGCCACCGGCGACATCTATGAGCGCAAGGTGATCAAGACGGACGATGGCCCTCAGGTCTTCAAGGTCTATTGCCGGGACAACAAGGGCGGCACCCGGTCTGTGATCTCCCGGGAACTGGTGAAAGAGACGGTCCGTGAGGACACCAACGAATACCGGAAGCTGGCCAATATCACCTTTGATAAGACCAGCAAGATGTTCTCTTATGACAATCTGGTTTCCGATCCCCACATCGACCCGCTTCCGTACTGCATGGAAGCCCAGAAGCTCTTTGAGCTCTATCAGAACTGCGCCGGTCGTCGGCAGATCGAGACCCTGCTGGAGAACTATGTCGGCTCCATGCAGGCTGTCAAAATGGGCCGTGGCCATGTCTACTTTGTGCCTAGGGATTTTATCCCGAGACTGCAGGTCTTTGAAGACTTTGTCGAACTACTGGAGGAGCACAACCAGCTCCACCGCCCCGGGCGCGATCCCCTGGATGTCAACAGCATCTTCGTGGTGGATGACGCCAAGCAGCGTCAGAAGATGGCCGCTGCTTTTTACCGGTCCGTCCGGAAAGAGATCGCTGAGTATGAGGAGCGTGTCACCAATCTGATCCAGAACGGAAGCCAGAGCATCAAAATTATGGAACGCTGGATCATGCGTATCCATGGTCTGGAGCAGAAAAAGCAAAACTATGAGGACATTCTCAAGCGGGAACTCACCGATTTGGACGAGGAATTTACCTCTCTGCGCTATCTATCTGACGAGCTACGAATTAGATCAGCAGGAGTTCGCAGTCAAAAGCAGGCTGCATGAAAAAACGGTGAGGGGACTACCCCTCACCGTCTTCTTTATTTCAGCAACTTGTTCATCATTATTTTATAACACTGTAATGTCGTACAGTAAATTTAATTGTATTTTTTGGAAATTCAGACTATTCCCCGCATTGCACTGTGCCATTTTTTAAAAGCGAGACGTTTGGCACGAGTTACAGCCATGCGAGTACTATCTGGCCTCATGCCTAGTTCATCAGCCAATTCTTCATATGATTTACCTAAAATAAAACGGCCCTCCAATAAAATCTGACTTTTCTGATCCAATGTAGGCCAAATATTACAAAAAGCCTGGATTTCTTCTCTGTGGATAAATGTTAATTCTGGATTATCTTCTGATATAGGAGCTTTATCCAGCATCCATTCCTCTATGTCCAACTCCGGATGCGCCCTTTTTTTCCTCAAGTGTGTAAATGTAGTATTTTTTACTGCTGAAATGATGTAATTGATTCTCTTTTTACTAGTAAGTTCCCGTAGTGTCGGTATGTTATCAATCAGCTTTACCAGCGTCATCTGAAGAATATCGTCAGCTAACCAAGGATCCTCAATAATCTGAAAAATCGTATGATACATCAGTCTATAATACTGGCGATAAATCTGCTCCATAAAATCGCGGTCATTTTCATTTTCAATTGCAAGAATTACAGAGGGAATGATAAGCATCAGGAACCTCCCTTTTTCTGGTACTGATCAAGCAAAACATTTAATTTCAGGGAGGACAGTATATGCGCAAAGGACTGCTGTAGATCTTTGGGAAGTGACAAGAAGGTATTAAATGCATCAAGGGCGAGTTTGTTTTCAACCAATTTTCTTTGAAAATCGCTATGTGTCTCACGTAGTCTTGTGCGCCCCAGGAGGTAATCCGTGGATACATGAAAGAAATCTGCAAGTACAATGAGCTTTTCTGCGTCAGGAAGATGAACGCCATTTTCATAATTTGATATCGTGCCAGTTGATACGCAAAGAACCTGCCATAACTCCTTTTGCGTTAATCCCTGTTCCTGACGCAGTTCCGCCAGGATATCTCCCAGTTGCGCCACGTAAAATCCTCCTAAAGTTCAGAATGATATTATTATATATTTTCTGTATTTTCTCAAACTGAAATTTTAGAAAAAGAATTGTTTTGAATATGTTTTGTGTTATAATTTTAGCTTATCTAAATACTTGACAAAATCTTTTGATATTACCAAAATGATTGCTTTACACTTTGTCGTTGCAGGATTCGACAATGGCAGTCTTATGATCGTAAAGGTATGCTATGGGAGTTGATATCATGCATATAAAAGAAGAGATGGAAGATAATGCTGCGCATAGCAGCACGGACGAAGAGTTTGTACTATGGTTATACCAGAAATACCACCGCTTAATGTTTTTTACTGCGCAAAAGTATATAGCCGATCAGCTAGTACAGGAAGAAATTGTTCAGGAATGTTTGCGAAAACTGATTGAAAAAACGAGTATACTCCGAAAATTCAAACAACCTGTGCTTGCTGGATATGTCGTATCGACAGTACGCAATACCGCTATCAATTACTTAAAAATACAACAGGGTGAAAATGACCGCATAGTAGATCTGACCGAACTTACAACACAAGAAGCGCTGGGAGAACCATCAATTGATGACAAATTGATTCTGCAAGAGGAAATAGAGTTGTTTAAGAAGATTTGGCCAACCTTGGACAAAGAGACCAGAATACTCCTTGAAGGGAAATATATTTTAGGGTATGATGATAATAGATTAAGTCGGCTCTTAGGGTGTCAAACTTCCAGTGTACGGATGAAACTAACTCGAGCCAGGCGAAAGGCACTAGCTTTGATTCGAAAGGAGGAAAACAAGCATGACTGACCATGACCGATTAATGGAACAATATGAAGATGCTTTGTTTGCACTCCTGATGGAGGGTGTGGCAGAGGCTGAGGGAGAGGAGGCCCTTCGCCTCAATGAGGAACTGAACAAGGATCCCAATGCTGAGGTGCCGGAAGCGGTACGTAAGCGCTGTGAAAAGACGATTCGGGCTGCCTTTGCAAAAAAAAGACATAGAACTGCGCGCCGGACGGTCTCCCGTTGGCTGACAAAAGCTGCGGTGGTCGCCGCCTTGAGTGGACTGTTGTTTACTGCAGCGTTTGCCCTGTCAGAGGATGTGCGGGTAGCCACGCTGAATATACTCATTGAGGTTATGGATGACCGGACCATGATTACGTTTGAGGGTGATTCTTCTGAACATGCTGAAAATACTTCTAAAATAATTCCAGGCTTGGAATATCACTATAATATTGCTTTGGAGTGGATTCCAGACGGGTTTAAACTGGAGGATGGCGACTTTAAAGAAAATGGAACCAGTGACTACGTCATCTACAGCAGTCCACAGGATGGAATGATTAACGTCAGTGTTACTCCGCATAGTGATGGACTCGTAAGTAGTTTGAACACAGAGGACTGCACAAAGCAAGAGGTTACAGTGAATGGCCATCCAGCTACTCTGTATACCACAAACGAAGATATGCTGGAGATACGATATCATCAAAATGGGTTCCCCAATATTTGGAGTGATATGATGATCTTTTGGGTCGATCAAGACGCTCAGGCAAACGTACAGATTAACGCTACCAATCTAACGGAGGATGAAATGATCTGTCTGGCGGAGGGCGTCCATTGGAGCGGCGGCATATAAATTTGGGTTGCAAATAGTTTCTAGGGGAGTCTCCTTGTGTGTGAGCAAAAGCTCAAAAGCAAAGGAGGAACTTTATTATGAAACAACACGTAACAGAAAACATTGTCAAGGTGATTGCCCTAACCGTATGCAGTGCAACTCTGCTTTGTGCCATGCCTGCGCTAGCTGCCGAGGATAAGACAGTTAGTGCAAATGATTTTGAATACTATGTAGCCAGTCAACAGTCTGGAGATCTTCGGTATATCGCATTGACTAAATTAGACGCGAAGTTAAATATCAGTAGCACTGGCTATGCATCATGTACTGCACACGCGAATGTGTCCTTAGGTTACAGTTGTGATGCAACATTAGAATTACAGCAGAAGTCAGGGACTAGTTGGAAAACTATAAAGGAATGGGCTTCTAGTGGGAGTACAAATAGGATTAATGAAGGATGCTATGTCATAAGCGGCTACGACTACCGTCTAAAGCTATCAGCAGACGTACATAACTCTAGCGAGAAATTAGTCGAAAGCCAGACAATATACTCCACCGTAGTTCACTATTAAAAAAGCGGCGGTACTGGTGTCGGTACCGCCGCTTTTTTCACTTCAAGAGTATCTATCTATGTGAGCGTCAATTTAAGCAGTGGCTTGTCAATGGAGAATGCGTCTACAAAACGATAAGAGTCCGAAATAGTACATGGCAGTATCGGATAGTACCGCTGGGGCTTCTGCACAACGCACCTTGGCTGAGCCACACAGATGAGACTTGGAGAGGCATTCCTATTGTGAAGGCACCAGAGGAATGTAAACTTCCAAGACCATAATGGAAGTACTAACCGCCATTTCAATGCCTAGGCACTGAGATGGCGGCCTTTTTATGCGCCCGGAAATTTTACGGTTACGCATATAAAATACATACTGGAAACTCTTAGGTTTCATTTCCACCAAAAAAGAGTCACCTATACAGTACAAAAAGCAGAGTTTCAGGCTAACTTGCATGGAACTCTGCTTTTTTGAATGGAGTGACTCGGCTCAATTAACAGGAAACTGCTCGGTCCTGAGAAGAATTGGGATAGATATATTAAAAGTATTTTCCTGTCCTGTGCGGTTTCCGTGCTGCATAGACAAAATACTTATGACTGTCGTCCCCGTCCACCTCCGCTGTTTGAAATTTTCGTGGATCAGAATTTCAGATGATGGAGGCTTGCCTTGTGAAAAGACAGTATTTCAGAAAAAAAGATCCAGCTGTGCAAGGAGATCGTGTGGAATGGATCAAAATGAGCCACTCGCAATTCTATCAGTTTATTACCTCTCCAGATGGTAGAGATAGATTTTTTATTCGTATGGGTGATATTGTCATTGAGGCGTCGAAGGAAGTTTATATAGGCTGGCGTAGAGAGCAGGAAAGAGTAAACTACCACGCCAAACAGGCGAGAAAAACGGGGATAACCATTGTGTCACTATATAGTAATGATATTGCGGTACAGGGAAATGGTGAGGATATTATTGCAGATACCAACGTTGATGTTGAAGAGGACGTAATACAGATAATGGAAGTAGATGCGCTCTATGCGGCAATCTCTCAGCTCGACCCTGTCAGTCGGTACATTGTTCATTCCTATTATTTAGCCAGTGAGCAAAAGTCTGAGCAGGAAATTGCAGAGGTGTTAGGTATATCGCAGCCTGCAGTAAATAAACGGAAAAATAAAGTACTAAAGAAATTGAAAAAGCTGGTTATAAAAGATAGAAAAAATCTGCAATAGTAAAGTAGAGGGCACCTAGATTCAAACACGTAGGTGCATGAGCATCAAATAAAAGCAAAGCAAGATAGAGTGTGGATTTGGCATATTGATTTTTAGAAAGATGAGGAACACTATGGAAAAATCGAAAATAAAGAAAAGGGTCATTGAGGAACTCAAAAATTATCGGCTACTGAAGAAGAAACGTGCGCTTCTCCGTTTTGAACAGGAGCACCCTGCTCGAGTATCAGACAGTGAAGTGATCGAATGTATGTCTCTGTCGCGACGTGTGAGCGATAGTATTCAAACCACGGGATTCATTTCCGATAAAACATTGAGAATTGCAAGTCAATTCCGAGACGTAAAAGATCGGCTCAATCAAGAGGCATTTGCAGAGATCGTCCGAGAACTGAGCATAGTGGAACTTCAACTGTCACAATTGGAGTTTTACGTTGGGCAGTTGGAAAAAAATCAGGCAGAAGTAATTCAGAAATACTATTTTGAAGGAAAAACCTGGGCTGAATTGCAACAAGAGATGCACCTTTCATCACGTACATTGATCAAGCGTAGAGATGACGGATTAGATGGACTAGTATCAATCTATATGTATCTTGATCAAGTAAAAAAAGGAGACGAAGTGAAATAGAAAACGAGATATGAAGAAGATATGTCTTTGCAAAAGATGTTCGTGAAAGGATACAACTATGATAGATGAGTCGAAACTTTCTGCATTCCTTAAAAAATGTGAACTTCAATACCGTGCTGACCATTTGGATTGTGCAGAGACGTTGGAGTGGTTGGCACCATATTGTGGCACTGTGCAGGAAATTGCATCGTTTCTGCGAAGTTTAGGCTTCCATATTTCTCAGATTACAGATGAGGAACCGTGGCCAGGGGAGAGATATCAATGGGTTATAACGACCTCTGGTGTGATTGTTTATGCTGGAAGAGATGGCCTATTCACAAAAAAACTAAGATGCTAGAGTAATCAAGAGTTTTGGCCGGGTGAGAGCTCCAAAGATTACCTCAATGTTTTTGCACACGGTATAAAAGAAGGTTAGCAATAATTGTGGGATTGTATGTAATATCTATTCCTGATATAATAATAACATAAGCAACTAGGGATCGCTGTTATTTAGCGGTCCCTAGTTGTTTTGGTTATTATATGCACGCCAGACACTAAAACGCATCGTTTAGGTTATGTAATGGTACGTATACTGTTTTTGTTGCTCCATGTTTTATCATGCCTATATTCATCAGTGCATAAACTGTGAGGGAGGCGATTTGTATGAAGGTACATACCGGTCCAGCGCAGATAAAAGAGTACACGAAACCAACGCTATCAATAATTGAAGATTCCAGAGTAAAAAATAGAAGAATAGGAAAGATGGCCAGCAGAACTAAGTAGGTTAGTGTGCAGGTTTGTGGAACCACTTATTTGTACCTGAAAAGGTTGTAATATAATGCTTTAAGCTCCGGAAGCGGTTTACGCTTCCTTCTAACATGCGTAAAGTATCTCACACTTCTAATTTTTTATGAAAGGCAATCAGCTGTCTGCAATCTTTTGTCTCTATGTGTGCTGACAATGAAACGATTGGCATGGTGATTTATATGAAGAAAACTGCTTTTGTTTTATCGGAACAGAGGCAAACAGAAGAGTCTAAGATTAGAACTGTACTCTATCAAGCAATTATTACCTGGCTCACAAAAGAACTATATAAATAACGCCTATGCTAAAACGGCATAGGCGTTTTAAATATTCTCTTGCCGGGTGACTGCTCTTATGCTACTCTTAAGAAGAGCAGTTACGCCTATTGGGGAGGTGTAACCTATTCTTTGCGCAATCTATACGCGGCTGAGCAAGGAGGATGAGGATAAATACAGAACGGAATCTGAGAGCATTCAAAACCAAAAATCCATGTTGGTCAATTATGCAGTAGAACGAGGTTGGGACATCTATCATATCTACTGTGATGAGGACTTCTCTGGAGCTGATAGCCTGAGACCGGATTTCAATAAGATGCTTGAGGCAGCGAAAGAAAAGAAGTTCCAAATTTTACTTTGCAAGAGCCAATCCAGATTTACAAGAGACATGGAGTTGGTGGAAAAGTATATCCATGGTCTATTTCCAGTATGGGGTATTCGTTTCATTGCAGTGGTAGATAACGCTGATACAGAAGTGAAAGGCAATAAAAAGGCTAGACAGATCAATGGATTGGTTAACGAATGGTACTTAGAGGACTTATCTGAGAATATTCGCATGGTCTTTGACATGAAACGCAGTCAGGGAAAATACATTGGAGGATTTCCAATCTATGGATATCAAAAGGATCCGATGGACCATAATCATCTAATTATTGAACCTGAGGCAGCACAAATTGTTCGACAGATTTTCCAATGGTCTATAGAGGGGCATGGAAAGCAGGAAATTGCCAAGAGATTGAATGATCTTGGGATTCCAAACCCTACCCGATATAAGCAAGAACACGGTTGGGCAAGTGGCCACCCAGTTTCAAACAATCATGGACTATGGAATAAGACAACGGTCTGGCGCATCCTTCATAATGAGATGTATACAGGGGTAATGGTCCAGGGGCGGAGAAAAAAAGTCAGTTATAAGTCCAAAGCATTTATTGACGTTCCCCAGGAACAGTGGTTTCGCGTGGAAGGGACACATGAGGCAATCATAAGCCAAGAACAATTCCAAGCGGTTCAGCGTGTTCTGCGGTTGCATTCTAAAACTGACGGTACCGGTACTTCGCACCTGCTATCCGGCCTAGTGAAATGTATGGACTGCGGTAGCACTATGAGTAAGACTACTAACTGTCAAAAAGGAAGACCCAGAGTGTCCTATCTGCGATGTAAGCTATATGCCGACAGCGGGAAGCAGAAACTATGTACCCGACACTCGATTCGCTTGGATAAGCTGATAGAAGTAGTATCGGAACGTATCCGGTATTATGTCCGGAATTACTATAGCTTAGAAGAAACAGATATTCCTAAGCCGGACAATACCCGAAATGAGATGCTGAAACAGGAAGAAAAGTCGCTGATATCCCAAGTGGAGAAGCGGAATCAAGCGATTAAAAGTATGTATCTGGATAAAATTTCCGGTATTCTGAGTGAAGAACAGTTTGTGGAGTTAAATCAGGCTTTTTTAAGTGAAAAAAGTCAGTTAGAACGGCGATTAGCGCAGATTAGGGAAGAACTGGAAGAGCGAGTAAAGCCGATAGATCAGATTTCTATCTTGGAACGGGCCGAGGAACTCTTAAGATTAGACACAATTCCCCGAGAACTGGTAGTTGCGCTAATTGAAAAGATTGAAGTTGGGGAACGGGATCCGGAAAGCGGAAAGCAGGAGGTTCGAATTACCTGGAAGTTTTAAGATTACGAAACCGGATTTAGGATATTGTAAATCTACGTTGTGTGCTTTTGTTACTCACTCATGGGGAGCGGTGCCGTCGACGATCGCTACCCCCAGGCGGGGCAGGAGAATGGCGTCCAGGGAGTCGGGATCGCCGGAGCAGAGAATGTACTCCACGGCTTCTCCCGCCTCTTCGGCCCGGCGGGCCACCTGGCGCATGAGGGTGGACTTGCCGCAGCCAGGGCCGCCTTTCAGGATGTAGAACCGGTTGGCCCGCTCGGGGGGCAGCAGGTGGTCGTAGAGGGAGTAAAAGCCGGAGGGGGAGTTGGCCCCCAGAAAATACTGGATGTGTTTTTCATCCGCCATAAAAGCATCGCCGTCCTTTCCAAATCTGCCTCAGACTATGCGGAATTGGAACAGCAGGTGAAAAAACGGAGAGAAAAAATCCCGGCCGGACAAACGTCCAGCCGGGATTTATATTTTTGGTTGACGTACCAGGCGAGGAGAACAGGGATTCTCCTACCCGACTGCCCTACGGGTGCAGAGGCGAAACGAAGTTTCGCACAAAGTTCTTTGCCAAGCTTTCTTTCAAGAAAGCGGGGTTAGCGGAGGATGGCACCCAGGTCCTTCTCCAGGGCAGCCAGGATGCTCTTTACGTCCTCATCGGCCTCCTCGCTGGTCAGAGAGCGGTCGTCGGCCCGGAGCACCAGGCTGAAGGCCACGGACTTCTTGCCCTCGTCCACGCCCTTGCCACGGTAGATGTCGAAGAGCTTGCAGTCCTTCAGCAGACCCTTGGCGCCCTTGCGGATGCAGTCCTCCAGCGCGCCCACCGTGACAGCCTCGTCGCACACCACGGCGATGTCACGGGTGACGGCGGGGAACTTGGGCAGGGGGACGTACTCGGGATCGGCGCCCTTGGCGGCCATCAGTTCCTTGAGCTCCAGCTCGGCGCAGTAGAACTGAGCGTCCACGCCGTAGTTCTGAGCCACCAGGGGGTGGACCTGGCCCATCACGCCGATGCGGCGATCACCCACGTAGACATCCGCCACACGGCCGGGGTGATAGGAGGGATTGGTCTCGTTGGGCACTACAAAGCGGACGTCGGAGGCCCGCAGGTCCTTCAGAATGGCCTCCACACAGCCCTTCAGGGTGTAGAAGTCCATATCCTCGCCGTAGGCGCCCATGGACAGGATCTTGTTCTCCACAGCCAGGCCGTCCTCGCCGCCGGGCAGGTAGATGCGTCCCACCTCGTAGAGGCGCACGTTCTGATTGCGGTAGTTGTAGTTCCGGGTCAGGATCTCCAGCATGGAGGGCAGGACGGTGGTACGCATGATGGAGGTATCCTCGCCCAGGGGGTTGAGGATCTTAAAGGACTCCCGGCGGGCATCGTCGGCGGCCCAGCGGATCTTATCGTAGCAGGTGGGGGAGATGAAGGAGTAGGTGATGATCTCATCAAAGCCCATGGAGCGGCACACAGAGCCCAGCTGGCGCTCCAGCTTCTCCTCCTCGGAGAAGCCGCCCAGGGTGGTCTGGCCGCGCATGAGGGTGGTGGGGATGTTGTTGTAGCCGTGGAAACGGGCCACCTCCTCGGCAAGGTCGGCCATGCCGATGACGTCGCCACGCCAGGAGGGCACGGTCACCTGATCGCCCTCCACCTGGAAGTCCAGCTTCTTGAGGATGGAGACCATCTCGGCCTCACCGATGTCGGTGCCCAGCAGGGCGTTGATCTTCTCGGGCTCCAGCTTGAGAACGCGGGGCTGGGGCACGTAGTTGAGAATATCGATGGTGCCGTCCAGCACCTCGCCGGCGCCCAGCATCTCCACCAGCTCGCAGGCGCGGTTGACAGCGGGCAGGGTGTTCAGGGGATCCAGGCCCTTCTCAAACTTGGCGGAAGCTTCGGTACGCATGCCCAGAGCCAGGGCACCCTTGCGGATGCAGGTGCCGTCGAAGCAGGCGGACTCAAAGACCACGTCCACGGTGTCGGAGACGATCTCGCTGTTCTCGCCGCCCATGATGCCCGCCAGGCCTACGGCCCGGGTCTCGTCGGCGATGACCAGGTGGTTGGCGGTGAGCTTGCGCACCTGGCCGTCCAGGGTGGTGAGCTCCTCGCCCTCCTCGGCCCGGCGCACAATGATCTTGCCGCCCTTCACATAGCGGTAGTCAAAGGCGTGCATGGGCTGGCCGTACTCCAGCATAACGTAGTTGGTGATGTCCACGATGTTGTTGATGGGACGCACGCCCATAGCGCGCAGCCGCTCACGCATCCACTTGGGAGAGGGGGCGATCTTCACGTTGCGCACCATCCGGGCGGTGTAGCGCTGGCACAGGTCGGAAGCGGGGGTCTCCACGTCCAGCAGCTCCATCAGATTGCCGTCCGCGCCGCCCTTAACCACGGGATCGTGGAGGGTGAGGGGAGCGTTGAAGGTGGCGGCGGCCTCACGGGCCAGACCGATCACGGAGAGACAGTCGGGGCGGTTGGGGGTGATCTCAAACTCCACCACGTGGTCGTCCGCACCGATGACAGGTTTCAGGTCATCGCCGGGCTTGCAGTCCTCGTTGAGGATGAAAATGCCGTCGGGGATGCAGTGGGGGAACTCCGCCTGCTGGGCGTGGAGGTCCTCCAGAGTGCAGATGGCATTGGCCTTGGTGTTGTAGGCCACCAGGTCGCCCTCGTGAAGGTTGGGGCAGGTGGTGGAAGCGGTGCAGGAGCCGTCGCCGGTGTCCAGAGTCACCTCATAGGCGGAATAGCCAGTGGCGGTGATGGCGGCCACCTTGGCAGCTACTACAGGGCCGTAGATCTTGTGGCCGGGCTGAATATCGGCAGGAATGGAGGGCTTCTCCTTGTCCAGAGGCTTGTAGTCGCCCAGAATGGCGGCGGGGGTGATGACGGCGTAGGGGAAGTCACGCTCGTCCAGGCCCAGCTCGCTGAGACCGCACAGCATGCCGTTGGACACCACGCCGCGCAGCTTGCCCTTCTCGATCTTCTTGCCGCCGGGGAGGGTGGACTTGTGCATGGCAACAGGCACCAGATCGCCCACGTGGACGTTCCAGGCGCCGGTGACGATCTGGACAGGCTCCGCCTGGCCCACATCGATCTGGCAGACCCACATGTGGTCGCTGTTCTCGTGGCGGGCCATCTCCAGCACGCGGCCCACCAGCACGTTAGAAATCTCAGCGCCCAGATCGTAGGTGACCTCCACCTTGGAGCCGGACAGAGTCATGGCCTCAGCAAATTCCTTATCATTGGCCTCAACGGGGACGAACTCGCTGAGCCACTTACGCGATAAATTCATATATGAAAACTCCCTTGTTTTGTTTTGTGGAGGCGCATTCTATGCGCCTGCTGGCAGCAGATAGCAAACTCAGAACTGCTCCAGGAAGCGAACGTCATTTTCAAAAATCAGACGCAGGTCGGCGATCTTGAAGCGGCGCATGGCGGTACGCTCCAGGCCGATGCCGAAGGCCCAGCCGGAGTACTCGTTGGGGTCGATGCCGCTCATCTCCAGAACTCTGGGATGAATCATGCCCGCGCCCAGCAGCTCGATCCAGCCCTCGCCCTTACAGGTGGGGCAGCCCACGCCGCCGCACTTGTGGCACTGTACGTCCATCTCGCAGGAGGGCTCGGTGAAGGGGAAGTGGTGGGGACGGAAACGGGTCTTGGTGCCCTCGCCGTAGAGCTTTTCTACCACGGTGTTCAGGGTGCCCTTCAGGTCGGCCATGGTGACGTTCTTGTCAATAACCATGCCCTCCACCTGGTGGAACATGGGGGAGTGGGTGGCGTCCACCTCGTCCTTACGGTAGACGCGGCCGGGGGCGATGATGCGGATGGGCAGCTGCATGGTGTCCATAGCCCGGACCTGCATGGGGGAGGTCTGGGAGCGGAGCATCACCCGGCTGTCCTCGTCAAAGTAGAAGGTGTCGGACCAGTCACGGGAGGGGTGGCCCTCCTCGGCGTTGAGGCGGTCGAAGTTGAGCTCGGCCAGCTCCACCTCGGGGCCGTCCAGCACGGTGAAGCCCATGCCGATGAAGATCTCCTTGATCTCATCCAGGGCGATATACATGGGGTGGCGGTGGCCCTCCTTGACGGCCTTGCCGGGGACGGTGACGTCCAGGGCCTCGGCCTTCAGACGGTCTTCCAGGGCCTTGGCTTCCAGCTCCTTGCCCTTGGCCTCCAGAGCCTGCTCCAGGGCGGCGCGGACCTCGTTGGCCAGCTGGCCCATGGCGGGGCGCTCCTCGGCGGAGAGCTTGCCCATCATCTTCAGCACCGCGGTGAGCTCGCCCTTCTTGCCCAGGTACTGGACGCGCAGGCTGTCCAGCTCGGCGGTGGACTGGGCGCCCTCAAAGGCGGCGAGCGCTTGGGCGCGAATGTTGGCTAACTGTTCTTTCATGGTTCATAACTCCTTTTTTGGATGAAATGGGGACGGCAAAGCGCCGTTCCACAGAGAAAACGATCTCAGGGCGTTCCGCCCAGATGGTGGGCCACCGATTCCTCCATGCTGATGGTGTACCGGGGCAGGTCGTACCGTCCGCCGGAGAGATTGGCCCGGCCATATTTGGTGGTCACCGTCATAGCAAAGCGCTTTTGTAGAAAGTCGCTGGACCATGGCTCCTTTTGGCCGTAGGGGTAGGCGAAGTAGAGGACCTTTGTGTTCAGATTCTTCTGGATCAGATCCACACTGGACTCCAGGTCGGGGAGCACTCGCTGGTCATAGGCCTCCCGGGTCTCGCCCGGCGCGCGCCGGATGCCCCGGGGCTGGTCGTGGTGCAGATCATAGGTGTGGGAGCCAAACTCCACCAGACCCGACGCCTCCATCTCCCGGCACATGTCCCAGGTGAGAAATCCGGGCTCCCCCTGGTCCACCGATTTGGTAACCAGGGCGATGGCCGCCTTGTCTCCAAACTCCTTTAATATGGGAAAGGCCAGGCTGTAGTTGCTTTCGTAGCCGTCATCGAAGGTGATGAGCACCGCCTTCCCTCTGGGAAGGTGGCCCTTTTCCAGTTCCCGGGGGAGCACGCAGGCATAGCCGTGGTCCTTCAGCCACTGCAGGTCCTGCCGAAACCGCCCCGCCGTCACCGTCCAGGTGTTATAGGGCTGACCGTCCTCCACCACATCGTGGTACATGAGGATGGGCAGGGCCTGACCGTTGCCGGAGAGGGCGCTGTCGCCGGTGCAGAAAATCAGGAGCAGCAGGGCCACTGCAGAACATGCAAACAGGGAACAGATCCGTCGCGTAAACATTGTGTGCCTCCGAAAAAGAAAACAAAAAAGCCTTTCATCCCAATCAATTGGGACGAAAGGCAACCCTTCCGCGGTACCACCCGCATTCGCGTCCTTGGACACGCACTTCATTTCCCGTAACGGCGGAACCACCGTCCCCCTCTCGGGGGCCGCTCCCGGGCGAACCAAGGGGAAGCTTCCCAGGCAGGCTTTCAGCCGGTGACCCGCCCTCTCTGACAGAAGAAAAACACCCTATTTTCCCGTTCTTCGCATTTCGACTATGGACTTTTATATCACAAAAAAAGGGAAAAAGCAACCCCCTTTCCCGGAATAGAGCAGGGAAAAACAAAATCTTAAAAACCTATTTACAAGGTAGGTTTTTAGGGATATAATAGAAACCACTCCAAGGGGAACAGCCCCCCGCGGTTGAAAAAAGCGGAAAAAGAGGGGATCGGCCCCTGGAATCAATAGACAAACCACCGGGAGAGTGGTAAAATAAAAAGACTGCCTGCTAAGGATCTCCCCCGGCGGGCAAACTGAATGTACAACACCGGCTGTGGGGCCGGAAGAGGATAACGGAGGGACAACCCCATGCTAGAGTTACAGCACATCAGCTATGACGTCGAGCAGGACGGCGACAACAAGGGCATCCTGCGGGATATCAATTTGACTATCAACGAGCGCTTTGTGGCCATCACCGGCCCCAACGGGGGCGGCAAGTCCACCATGGCTAAGATCATCGCCGGCATCTATAAGCCCACCGCCGGCCGCATCCTGCTGGACGGGGAGGACATCACCGACCTGGACATCACCCAGCGTGCCCAGCGGGGCATCAGCTTTGCTTTCCAGCAGCCGGTGCGCTTCAAGGGACTGACGGTAAAGGACCTCATCACCCTGGCCAGCGGCAAGAACATCGGCGTGCCTGAGGCCTGCAACTACCTCTCCGAGGTAGGCCTGTGCGCCAAGGACTACATTGACCGTGAGGTGGACGGCTCCCTGTCCGGCGGTGAGCTCAAACGGATTGAGATCGCCATGATCATGGCCCGTGGCACCAAGCTGTCCGTCTTTGACGAGCCGGAGGCGGGCATCGACCTGTGGTCCTTCTCCAACCTTATCCAGGTCTTTGAGCACCTGCATGAGAAGATCAACGGCTCCATTCTCATCATCTCCCACCAGGAGCGCATCCTGAACATTGCCGACCGCATCATTGTGCTGGCCGACGGTCAGGTGCGTTCCCAGGGCACTCGGGACGAGATCCTGCCCGAGCTGCTGGGGGCTGCCCCCGGCGTGTGCAGCGCCCTGAGCGACAAGGTGAAGTGAGCAAAGGCTGAGGAGGGACAAGTTATGGACGCAATTCAAAAGAGCCTGCTGGAGCAGGTAGCTGATCTGCACGAAGTGCCCGAAGGGGCCTACAATATCCGGGCCAACGGCCAGAAGGCCGCCCGAAACACCACCGCCAACATCGATATCGTCTCCAAAGAGGACAAGGACGGCATCGACATCATCATCAAGCCCGGTACCAAGAACGAGAGCGTGCACATCCCTGTGGTGCTCAGCCAGAGCGGCCTGCAGGAGACAGTATATAACGACTTCTTCATCGGCGAGGACTGCGATGTCACCATCGTGGCCGGCTGCGGCATCCACAACTGCGGCGTGCAGAACTCCGAGCACTCCGGCATCCACACCTTCTACGTGGGCAAGAACGCCCGGGTGCGCTACGTGGAGCGCCACTACGGCGAGGGCGACGGCATGGGCGAGAACATCATGAACCCCACCACCGTGGTGGAGATGGACGAGGGCAGCTACATGGAGATGGAGACCACCCAGATCAAGGGCGTGGACTCCACCGTCCGCACCACCAAGGCCACCCTGGGTCCCCGTTCCACGCTGATCATCAAGGAGAAGGTAATGACCCACGGCAAGCAGCTGGCCAAGTCCGACTTTACCGTGGACCTGAACGGCGAGGACTGCCACACCAATGTCATTTCCCGCTCCGTGGCCCGGGAGGACTCCAAGCAGGTGTTCCTGGCCCGCATCAATGGCAACGCCAAGTGCCACGGCCACTCCGAGTGCGACGCCATCATCATGGACAACGGCGTGGTGGCCGCCATCCCTGAGGTGACCGCCAACTGTGTGGACGCCGAGCTCATCCACGAGGCCGCCATCGGCAAGATCGCCGGTGAGCAGCTCATCAAGCTGATGACCCTGGGTCTCACCGAGAAGGAAGCCGAGGAGCAGATCGTCAACGGATTTTTGAAGTAAATATTTTGTGGGACGCCCAGGGCGTCCCACTTTTTTTATCCACAGAAACGTGGTACAATGTGCAAAAACGTCCCGGGAGAAAGGAGCGCGGCAGCATGGAGATTCTGGCCAGCACGGCACAGATGAAGGAACTGGACCGCATTGCCATTGAGGAGCGGGGCATTCCATCCCTGGAGCTGATGGAGAACGCCGCCCAGGCGGTAGCCCAGGCGGTGATGGATCTGGTTGGAGAAGTCAAACGGCCTGAAAGAAAAAAGGGTGTCCTGGGAGAGGCCACCTCCGTGTGTTTTATGGTAAAAACAGGGGAGGAGCCCACGGCGGAGGAGCAGCGGGAGATGGAAGAGCTGCGTTCCATTGTGGAGTCTAAAAACACCGATCCCACCCAGCGCATCGGTATTTTCTGCGGACCGGGCAACAACGGAGGAGACGGCGTGGCCGCAGCCCGGATTTTGCTGGAGGCAGGCTACCGGGTCCGCACCTTCCTGGTGGGAGACCGGGCAAAGATGACGCCGGACGAGCGGGCTATGGAGGAAAAGTTGAGAGAGGCCGGTGGCGAGCTGGAATCCCTGGATCTCAATGACCAGCGCACCACCGTCTGGATGTCCACCTGCGACTGCTTTGTGGACGCCCTGTTCGGGGTGGGGCTTCAGCGTCCCCTGGCGGGGAAATTTCTGACTCTGGTGCAGTGGCTCAACCGGATGCACACCCCGGTGGTCTCCTGCGACCTGCCCTCCGGGGTACACGGGGACACGGGAGAAATCTTGGGGGACGCGGTCCAGGCCAAGGTGACCGTCACCTTCACCTGCGCCAAGCCCGGTCTCTATCTGGATGCCGGCGCAGGCCGGGCCGGAGAGGTTCGGGCCGTTGATATTGGCATCCCCTGGGAACTGCTCAACCGTCAGATTTGGCGCGCTCCGGAGCAAAGCTGGGCCATGCCCGGCGACGTGTGCCGCAATCTGCCCAGCCGCCCGGTAGACGGCCACAAGGGGGACTTTGGCAAGCTGTTTCTTTTGGCTGGCAGCGAGGGCTACACCGGAGCTCCTAACCTGGCCGCTCGGGCAGCCCTGCGCACGGGAACGGGACTGGTCTTTTTGGGTGTGCCCCGGGAGATCTACCCCATCCTGGCCGTCAAGTGTGACGAGGCTATGCCCTTCCCTCTGCCGGAGAAGTACGAAGAAATTCTGGAGAAGGCAAGGGGCTGTGACGTGGCTCTTATCGGCCCCGGCCTGGGCCGCCACCCCAAGACCGAGAAGCTGGTGCGCGCCCTGCTGGAGGACCTGGACATCCCTGTGGTGCTGGACGCCGATGGCATAAATGCCCTGTGCGGGCATATAGATATTCTGGACAAACGCTCCGCCCCCACCGTCCTCACCCCCCACGCCGGGGAGTATGCACGGCTCACCGGTACTCCTCTGCCGGTGACGGACCGGCTGAGTGCTGCCCGCTCCTTTGCCAAAGCGCATCACTGTACCGTGGTACTGAAAGGCCACGGAACTGTGACCGCCGCTCCTTCCGGCCAGTGCTGGATCTGCGGAACCGGCAACCCGGGCATGGCCAAGGGAGGCTCGGGGGATGTGCTGTCCGGTATGATCGCCGCCCTGTGGGGGCAGAAGCATTTGGTCGGGCAGTACGCGGACCTCTCGGAGCTGGCTGCCTGGGCGGTGTGGTTCCACGGAAAGGCGGGGGACAAGTGCGCCCAGAAGCTTGGGGAGTACGCCATGCTCCCCAGCGACCTGCTGGACACCATTCCCGAGGTGCTGTTGGAGTGCTCTCAGACAGAAATCTGAATCAACCATTTTGGAGGGAACAGCGTGAAAAAACGGCTGCTTTTCCTACCAATGATGCTCCTGCTGCTGACAGGCTGCGGCGGCGGGCAAGAGGGTGAGACCGGGGCGGAGGCCCTGGCGGTAGCCATTCGCGGGGAGTATATGGCCATGACCGGTTACTCTCTCCAGGCCCAGGTGAACGCAGACTACGGCCAGCGGGTCTATGACTTTACACTGTCCGTCACCAGCGACGGGGAGGAGACCACCGTGGTCATCCGGGAGCCGGAGATGCTCGCCGGGGTCACCGCCCGTATGGATGGGGATGAGGGTATTCTGGAATATGAGGACCTGAGCCTGGAGACCGGATTTCTGGACGGGGAGAGCCTGTCTCCGGTGAGCGCTCTGCCCACCCTGGTGGAGGCCGCCCGCACCCAGTATATCGACCGTTGTACGCTGGCTGACGGGGTGCTGGAGGTACACTGTGCCGACCCGGAGGAGGATGCCGGCACCGGGCGTGAGGTGACCTTGTACTTTGACGCCCAGACCCACGCCCTCACCGGCGGGGAGATCAGCCAGGACGGACGGCGGGTCATTACCTGTGAGATCACGGAATTTACAAAGACATAAAGAAGGAATCAAAGATGGACACCACAAAGATGAGAACCTGGGCGGAGATCGACCTGTCCGCCCTGGAACATAACTACCGGGCTTTGCGCGCCATGCTGCCTGCGGGCTGCCGGTTTTTGGGCGTGTGCAAGGCCAACGCCTACGGCCACGGGGCGGTGCCGGTAGCCCAAAAGCTGGAGCAGCTGGGGGCCGACATGCTGGCGGTGGCCTGTGTGGACGAGGCCAGGGAGCTGCGCCAGGCGGGCATCACCCTGCCCATCCTGTGCCTGGGCAACACCCCAGTGGAGCTGGCCCCCATGCTGCTGGAGTACCAGGTGACCCAGGCGGTGGGGGACCTGGCCACCGGACAGGCTCTCTCTGATGCAGCAGTGGCGGCGGGAAAGTCCCTCACCATCCATGTAAAGCTGGACACCGGCATGAGCCGCCTGGGTTTCCTTTGGCAAGGGGAACAGACCGCCCAGGAAATCGCCCAGCTGTGCACGCTGCCCGGCCTGGAGGCGGAGGGAATGTTCACCCACTTTGCCGATGCCGACGGCAGTGAGGAGTATACCATGGGGCAGCTCACCAAGTTTCTGGATGCCAGAGCGGCCCTGGAAAAGCTGGGTGTCACCTTTAAAATTTGCCATTGCGGGGCCAGCGGGGCTGTGCTAAACTATCCCTGTACCCATATGGACATGGTGCGCCCCGGCATTGCCCTGTACGGTTACTATCCTGCTCCTGAGATGGAGGGGCTGGACGGCCCGGGTTTGCGCCCGGTGATGACGGTGAAAAGCCGCATCGCTGCTGTGCGGGAACTGCCTGCCGGTACCTGTGTCAGCTACGGCCGCACCGCTGTTTTGAAGCGGGACTCCAAGCTGGCGGTGGTGCCCATCGGCTACGGCGACGGCTATCCCCGCAGCCTGTCCAACCGCATGGTTATGGAGATCCACGGCGTTCCCTGTCCCATTGTGGGCCGGGTGTGTATGGATATGTGTATGGTGGACGTCACCGATCTGCCCGACGTGAAGCCAGGCGACATCGCACTGGTCTACGGTCCGGAGCTGACTGAGAAAGCGGCCGACTTGACGGGCACCATTGTCTACGAGCTTCTCTGCGACCTCAATCCCCGTGTTCCCAGGATCTATCTGCCCTGAGTGCCCAGCCGCCCTTGGGCGGCATAGGATGGTGTGGAGCGGCAGGCTGTCCGCCTGCGGCAGGGAAGGCGCGGAGGCGAAAATTTTCTGACCCCGGCGACGTATAATCCCCTCCGCCCCGTGGGAGAATCATAGTACAGCGTTACATAAAGGACCGGAAAGGCCCTGTAACGCGTACTATTTTCCAGCGGAGTGTGAATGTACGTGGACAACAGTGTGAAACGAGGCGACATTTTTTACGCCGATCTCAGCCCGGTGGTGGGCAGTGAACAGGGCGGCGTGCGTCCGGTGCTCATCGTGCAGAACGACACCGGAAACCGCCACAGCCCCACTGTCATCGCTGCGGCCATTACCTCCCAGACCGGGAAGGCCAAGCTGCCCACCCATATCCCTCTCTCCGCCCTCAGCTGCGGACTGCCCAAGGACTCCATCGTCCTGCTGGAGCAGATCCGCACCCTGGATAAGCGCCGTCTGCGGGAGCACATGGGGAAGGTGGATGAGAAGGCGATGAAAAAGGTAGATAACGCCATCGCGGTCAGCTTTGGGCTCCATCCGGAGACCATGGTGTAGACCGGGAGGGAAACCGCCTGCGGGCGGTTTACATAGGAAACGCGACAATAAAAGGAGTACATCAGAATGAAAAAGATGGGAACCTGGAAGATCCGCCTGGCTGCCTTCTGTCTGGCCGGCGCCTGCCTGGCGGCGGGAGCGGGAGCGCTGGCGGCCGGAGACCAGAGCGACCCCCTGGTCACCCTGAGCTATCTCACCCAGACAGTGCTCCCCGATTTGGTAAAGTCCACCCAGGAGAAGGCGGACGCCAAGAGTGCGGAGCTCACGGAGCAGTTTGAGCAGCTGGCCGGCCAGTCGGGCACTGGCGGCAGCGCCTCCTACCAGGTGGTTACCCTGTCCGCGGGCCAGCGGATGAATTTGGGCCTGGGAGCTGAGGTCATGCTCCGGGTGGGCAGCGCCACAGCCGGCGCGGCGGTGAATCCTGCCCTGGTGGATACTACCACCGGGGAGAACCTGAATAGCGGCGGCGCGCTGGTGCAGAACCACCTGTATATGGCCACTATGACCGACCACTACATCACCGCCGGCAGCAGCACGGTGAAGGTATTAGTGCGCGGCTCTTACACGCTTTCTTAACCTACTTTTCTTGAAAGAAAAGTAGGCAAAAGAACTTTGGCGCGAAACTGCGTTTCGCGTCTGGGTAAAACCAGAAAAACATTCCTATAAATTCAACAAAAAATCGGCGAACCAATTGGTTCGCCGATTTTTTTATGCCTGTTTGGGAGGAGGACCGTCCTCGCTGGGCAAGTGATAACCGATGCCTCGCCGCTCCAGCAGGTAAACGGTGGAGTGGAAGAGGACAATGACCACCCAACCAAGGCCGGTGGACAGGGCCACCGCGTCCAGCCCCATGGCGCCCACCAGCAGATAGGTTCCGATCACCCGCACCACGATCTGTAAGGTGGTGCCGAAGAAGGTGATGTTCATGCGGCCGATGCCGCGGTAGTGGCCCACATAGGAGTGGCCGATGAAGGAGAGGAAGTAGAACCAGGCCATGAGCTGAAGATAGGAGACGCCCAAGGGGATGCTCTGCAGGTCGTCCCCCAAAAACAGGGACACCATGGGCTGGGCAAAGAAGCCCAGCAGCAGGGAGAAGCCAAGGCCGATGGCGGTAGTGATGGCAAAGCCCTGGAGAAATCCCCGGTTGGCCCGTCGGTACTGCTTGGCCCCCTGATTCTGGGCCACAAAAATGGCGATGGCCTCACAGGCGCTGATACCGAAGGCCTGGGTGAAGTTTTCCACCCGGGTGGTGGCGGTAAAGGCGGAAATGGCGTCGGTGCTGATGCCGTTGACCGCGCTCTGAATCATCAGCTTGCCTAGGTACAGGCTGGACTGCTGCAGGGCGGCCACCGCGGCATAGCTGGTGGTCAGCCGCATAAGCATGGGCTCCAGGTGCATGTCCGTTTTTCGGATGCGCAGGAAGGAGAGTTTTTTGCGCATGTAGGCAAGGCACAGCAGAGCGGAGAGCAGCTGGGCGCTGGAGGTGGCCAGCGCAGTGCCCACGATACCCAGTTTCATCTGGGCCACCAGGATCCAGGCGGCAAGGAGATTGTAGCCCAGGGAGGCCAAGAGGAAGTACAGGGCCGCCTTGGTGTTGCCGATGGCCCGCAGGGTAGCGGCCAGATAGTTATAGGCGAAGGTAAAGAGCATGCCCACCAGAATGACCCGCAGATAGGCGGTGGTGTCTGCCATCAGCTCGTCCGGGGTGGAAATGAGCCGGAGCAGCTGGGGCAGGAACAGCTGGGTCAGGGTGACGGCCACCAGGGTGGTGCCGCCAATGAGCACGCCGGAGACGAACAGCTGCCGGCGCAGGCGGGGAAAGTTGCGCTCCCCGAAGAACCGGGCCACCAGCACCGATGCGCCCATGCAGGCTCCGGTAATGACATAGATGAACAGGTTCATCACGCTCTCGGCCACACCAAGAGCCGCAAAGGCATCGCCGCCGATGTAGTGGCGCACGATGAGGGAGTTGATGATGTTGTACAGCTGCTGGAGCACATTGGCCGCCAGCAGAGGCAGACACAGCCGGATAAGCTGGCTGGTGATGGGGCCGGAGGTGAGATGGATCTGTTTGGACACGGTAGGACCTCCCGGGGGCCGCGGGGGCGGCGGATTCCTTTTCATCATACCGCCCAGAGCGAAATTTGTAAACCGCTGTTTCCACAGCCTGCCCGAAACGGTGGAAAAAATACGCCGCCCGTCCCGGGGCGACAGAATACAGGGGAATGTGACGGGGGACATGCCCTATAATCGGAAGCGTCCCGGCTGAAAGGCCGCGGACGCTTTGATTTTGCCCCGCCCGGCGGGAGGGGAGAGGAGAGAATACCATGGCAGTGACCTGTACAGAAGAGGGGCGGCACCTGACCGCCGCCGTCACCGGCGAGCTGGATCACCACCGGGCCAAGGAGGTCATGGAGGAGCTGGACCGGCAGATCGACGCGGCTCTGCCCCGCACCCTGACCCTGGACCTGGGGGGCCTGACCTTTACCGATAGCTCGGGCATCGCGGTTTTGCTGCGGGCCAGCCGCCGCATGGCCCAGATCCAGGGGACCATGACGGTGGTCCATACCCCTCAGCAGGCGCAGAGAGTGTTTGATACCGCGGGCCTGAACAAGCTCGTTCGCTTCCAATGAAAGAGGGGATACATATGAAGGTGGAAAATTACGTGACCTTGGAGTTCTCCAGCCGCTCGGCCAACGAGGGGTTTGCCCGCACGGCGGCGGCCTGCTTTGCCGCTCAGCTGGACCCCACTCTGGAGGAGATCAACGACATCAAGACTGCCGTCAGCGAGGCGGTGACCAATGCCATTGTCCACGCCTACCCCGACCGGTTGGGGAAAATTGTGATGAAGCTGCGCTTCCGGGCGGGCAATGAGCTGGAAATCGTGGTGAAGGACTGGGGCGTGGGGATCGCTGACGTGGAGCAGGCCCGTACCCCTCTGTTCACTACCGGCAGCGAGGAGCGCTCCGGCATGGGCTTTACCATCATGGAGAGCTTTATGGATACGCTGCGGGTACGCTCCACCCCAGGGAAGGGGACCACCGTCACCATGCGGCGGCAAATCGCCCGCCGTCTGGGGCGATGAGCGGCACGGCCACCGCACCGGAACTGCTGCAGGCCGCCCGGGAAGGGGACAACCGGGCCTGTGAACAGGTGTTGGAGGAAAATAACGGCCTCATCTGGTCGGTGGTGCGGCGCTACTACGGCCGGGGGGTAGAGCCGGACGACCTGTACCAACTGGGCTGCCTGGGGTTTTTGAAGGCGGTGCGGGGCTTTGACCCTGCCTTCGGCACCCAGTTTTCCACCTACGCGGTGCCAAAAATCGCCGGGGAAATTCGACGCTTTTTGCGGGATGACGGGGCGGTGAAGGTGAGCCGGGGACTCAAGGAGCAGGGAGCCCTCATCCGGGGGGCGCGTAGTCAGCTGTGGAGCACCCTGGGGCGGGAGCCCGCCCTGTCCGAGCTGGCCCAGGCCACCGGCCTGACCCCGGAGGAGATTGCCGCCGCCGAAACCGCCGCCGACCCGGTGGTCTCTCTCCAGGCTGAAACGGGGGAGGGCGGGCTGACCCTGGAGGGGGTGCTCAGCGCCGGCGGTATGGAGGAGGGGCTGGTGGAGCGCATTGCTCTGCGGGGAGCGCTGGATCAGCTGCCGGAGCGGGAGCGGGAGGTACTGCTGCTGCGCTACTACAAGGGGCTCACCCAGACAAACACCGCCCGGGTGCTTGGAGTGTCCCAGGTGCAGATCTCCCGGCTGGAGCGCCGGGCCGTGGACCGGCTGCGCCAGGTGCTGCTGCCGCCTTAGCAGGGACGAAGGGCCGCTTTTTGCAAAAAAAGGCGGCCCTCTTTTGGCGGAAAGAGGGCCGCGGATGGATGCCGGGCGTGGAGGACTTGGCCGGCCGGGTTTTGGAGAGAGAAGAAAACCGCCGGCACACACGCCTGGATGAGGGACGTCTGAAGGGAAGTGAGGGACCCTCAGACGCTGGCTATGTAAAGCCGGTTGACGGGCCGGAAGGGGACCCGTTCAACAAAGTCCATTATAGACTCCGGGAGATAAACGCGGCGTTAATGTAAGAATTTCTGCTGTTAAAATGTTGTAAAGGGCCCCGGCGCAGAGCGTGCGTCGGGGCCCAAAGCAGTGTATAAGAGAGTCAATCTTCCAGCATCCGGTAGCCGATGCCCAGCTCAGTGAGGACATATTTGGGGTCGGAGGGATTCTCCTTGAGCTTGCGGCGGATGTTGGCCATGTTCACCCGGAGGATCTGATTGCTGGTGCCGCCGTAGGGGCCCCAGACGTGCTCCAGAATGAAATCATAGGTGAGAACCTTGCCCGCGTGGATGCACAGAAGCTCCAGGATCTTGAACTCGTTCTGAGTGAAGTGAATCTCCTCTCCGTCCAGCAGCACCTGGTGCTTGGCAATGTCCACCGTCAGGTCCTTGATGTGGTACACATCCTTCTGGGAGCCCTGGGACAGCTTGAGCCGGTCACTGCGGCGCAGAGTGGTGCGGATGCGGGCCAGCAGTTCGGAGACGCCGAAGGGCTTTACGATGTAGTCGTCCGCCCCCATGTCCAGGGCCTTCACCTTCTCCGACTCCCGGTCACGGGCAGAGATGATGATGACGGGAGTCTCCTGAGGCAGGCCGCTGACCTCCTTCAGAATGTCCATGCCGTCCATGTCAGGCAGACCCAGATCCAGCAGGATGAGGTCGGGGCCGTGGGAGAAGAACAGGGACAGGCCCTCCTTGCCGCTGAAGGCGGGGATGGCCTTGTAGTCGTTGGCGGTGAGGGCGCGGCAGATAAAGTTGCTGATGGTCTTTTCATCCTCGATGACGAGGATCACACGTTTTTCATTCATCGTTGGTTTCCTCCAGTGGCAGGCCAAAACGGAAGACTGCTCCGCCCTCCGGGTCGTTGCCGGCGGCAAAGAAGCCGTTGTGGGCTTTGATGATGCTTTGACACACAGAAAGTCCGATGCCCATTCCTCGGGACGAGTCGTCGGAGAGCCGGGCGGACAGGGGACGGCCAGACTGCACCGCCTGGCGCACCTCCGGGGAGATGCCCTTTCCCCGGTCCCGCACCTCCACCACCGCCCAGTCATCCTGACGGAACAGGTGCAGGCGGATGTGGTCGTGGTCGCCGGAGTGGCGGATGGCGTTTTCCAGCAGGTTGACCATCACCTGTTTGATGAGCATGGGCTCCATGGGGAGATAGAGAATATCCTCCGACAGCTCCAGGGAGATGTGGTAGGCGGGGAAGCGGCGGCGGATGGTGAGCAGGGCATCGCCGGCCACCTCCTCCAGCATCTCCTCCTGCTTGTTAAGAGGCATCACGCCGTCCCGGATTTTTGTAATAGACAGCAGGTTTTCCACCATGGCAATGAGGGAGTCGGCGTCGCTTTTGATGTCCTGGACCAGGGAGAGATTTTTCTCCGAGTTTTTGACCTCGTCGGCGGAGAGCAATACAGTGGCAGCGCCGGAAATGGCGGTGAGGGGGGTGCGCAGGTCGTGGGACACCGCACGCAGGATGTTGCCTCGGATGGCCTCCCGGTCGGCCTCCAGCTGGATGGCGTTTTTCTCCTCGTTGAGGCGGGCATTGAGCTCGTAGAGCGTTTTGGTGTTCTGTTCCCGCTTGATGGCCTCAATGGCCTGGAGCTTGACCCGGGAGGTGAGGGCGCACACCACCGCAGAGATGGCCACCATGCTCACCATGGCCACCGGATAGCCCGCGTAGCTCAGGGAGAAGACCCGGTAGGGGAACATGAAGTAGTAGTTGATACAAAATCCGCCCACCAGAGAGGCGGCAATGCCATATGCGTAACCGTCGGTCAGGGAGGAGATACAGACCACCGCCAGCACAAAAACCAGGGCGGAGTTATTTTCCGCGCCGGTATGGCCCAGCAGGATGCTGCTGACCACATAGGCGATGCACAAAAACAGAAGAGTGACCAGCAGATTCCGGGGCACTGACGGAAGAAAGCCTATGGCTTTGGATAGGGCAGCGTACATACGGGTCAATGTTTTCGGCATACCGCGGTTCCTTTCTCCCCAAAGGGTATGGAGATGGATTTGATTCCATTATAGCAGGAAGCCGCGGGTCCGTAAAGGGAGAGAACCTGAGAGGAGAGAAGGAGGAAAAAACAGGGTAGAATTCCTTGTCTGACGGGGCATTAAGTGGTATAATACAATGATTTCTCATGGGCGCTGCGCCCTGTCAAATAGAAAAAAGAACTGTGAGGGAACAACGATGACTTATCGGGAAGAATTTATTACCTTTATGGTGCGCTCCGGCGTGCTGACCTTCGGAGACTTTACCACCAAGTCTGGCCGCAAGACCCCCTACTTTGTCAACACCGGCAACTATAAGACCGGCGCCCAGGCTGCCAAGCTGGGCGACTACTACGCCGCCTGCATCCAGGAGCACATGCCCGAGGGCATCACCTGCCTGTTTGGCCCCGCCTACAAGGGCATCCCTCTGGCGGTGTCCGCCGCCGCCTCCCTGTACCGCAACTATGACCGGGACCTGCCCTACTGCTTCAACCGCAAGGAGGCCAAGGATCACGGCGAGGGCGGCTCCATGGTGGGCTACAAGCCCCAGGACGGGGACAACGTGGCCATCATCGAGGACGTGGTCACCGCCGGCACTGCTGTGCGGGAGTCCATTGAGCTCTTTAAGCACGTGGCCAACGTGAACATGAAGGCCCTGTTTGTCTCGGTGGACCGCATGGAGCGGGGTACCCGTGACTGCTCTACCCTGGACGAGCTGCGTGAGGACTACGGCATCCAGGTCTTCCCCATCGTCACCGTGCGGGAGGTCATCGACTTCCTCCACAATAACCCCGTGGACGGCAAGGTCTACATCGACGACGAGATGAAGGCCAAGATGGAAGCTTATCTGGAGCAGTACGGCGCAAAGAAGTAAGCGTTTTTAGAGAGAAAGGAGCGATTCCCCATGGCCAGTCATACCGGTCACCGCCAGCGGATGAAAGCGGAATTTCTGGCCCGGGGCATCGAGGGCTGGCCCGACCACCGGGTGCTGGAGCTGCTGCTTTTCTACTCTATCCCTCAGGGGGATGTAAACGGCCTGGCCCATGACCTCATTGAGCAGTTCGGCTCTCTGTCCGGAGTGCTGGATGCGTCGGTGGAGGAGCTGCGCAAGGTAAAGGGCGTGGGGGAGCACACGGCCGTGCTGCTGCGGATGCTGCCCGCCCTGTTGGGCCGCTATCAGGCCAGCCGCACCCGGCTTAGTGACATCATCAACAGCGCCGACGACGCCTACCCCTGGCTGGAGCCCTACTTTTTCGGGGCCCGGAACGAGATGGTGTACGTTCTGTGCCTGGACGGCAAGCGCCAGGTGCTGGGCGTGCGGAAGGTGGCCGAGGGCAGCATCGAAATGGCTGAGATGAACGCCCGGCGCATTGCCGAGGAGGCCATGGGCCTGCGGGCCGCCCGAGTCTATGTGGCCCATAACCACGTGAGCAACCTGGCCATCCCATCCCAGGCCGACTGGCTGACCACCGATACCCTGCGGGCCATCTTGGCTCCCATTGGCATCACGCTGGAAGATCACCTGGTCTTTGTGGACGGGGACATGGTATCTTTAAATGAGAGCCGAAAGCTGCGGGGACTGAAATTTGTGTAAGATTTGCGCCTCTCCCGGAAAACTAGGGGAGAGGCGCAAGTTTTGGTTGCCGTAGAACATTAGTTCTGATATAATGATAGGACGAGACAACGGGCAGAGGAGGGGACGACATGCCGAAATTTGAAGTGGTTTCTGAGTACACCCCGTCGGGTGACCAACCTCAGGCCATTGAGGCCCTGTCCCAGGGCATCGAGATGGGCCTGGACGAGCAGACCCTGCTGGGCGTCACCGGTTCGGGCAAGACCTTCACCATGGCCAAGATCATTGAGCAGGTCCAGCGGCCCACCCTGGTGCTGGCCCACAACAAGACCCTGGCCGCCCAGCTATGCGCCGAGTTCAAGGAGTTTTTCCCCAACAACGCGGTGGAATATTTCGTCTCCTACTACGACTACTACCAGCCCGAGGCCTATATCCCCCACACCGATACCTTTATCGAGAAGGACTCTGCCATCAACGAGGAAATTGACCGCCTGCGGCTCTCTGCCACCGCCTCCCTGCTGGAGCGGCGGGACGTGATCGTGGTCTCCTCCGTGTCCTGCATCTACGGCCTGGGTGAGCCGGAGGACTTTGCCAAGATGATGGTCTCTCTCCGGGTGGGAGATATCCTGGAGCGGGACGAGTTTTTAAAGCGGTTAGTCTCCATCCGCTATGAGCGCAACGACATCGCCTTTGAGCGCAATATGTTCCGGGTGCGTGGGGACACGGTGGAGGTGTGGCCTGCCTACTGGAAGGACACCGCCATCCGGGTGGAGTTCTTCGGGGACGAGATCGACCGCATCTCGGAAATCAACGTGGTCACCGGCTCCCCCATCCGCAAGCTCAGCCATATCCCCATCTGGCCCGCCACCCACTATGTCACTCCCAAGGAGAAGATGGACGCCGCTGTCCAGGAGATCTACAAAGAGCTGGAGGAGCGGGTGGCCTACTTTGAGAAGGAGGGCAAGCTCATCGAGGCCCAGCGCATCAAGCAGCGTACCATGTACGATGTGGAGATGATGCAGGAGCTGGGCTACTGCTCCGGCATTGAGAACTACTCCCGGGTCATCGAGGGCCGCCCGGTGGGCTCCCCGCCCCACACCCTGCTGGACTACTTCCCCAAGGATTTCGTGCTGTTCATCGACGAGAGCCACGTCACCCTGCCCCAGGTGCGGGCCATGTACAACGGCGACCGGGCGCGGAAGAATACCCTGGTGGACTACGGCTTCCGTCTGCCCTGCGCCTACGACAACCGGCCGCTGAAATTTGAGGAGTTTGAAAAGCGGCTCAACCAGGTGATCTACGTCTCTGCTACCCCCGGCGAGTACGAGCGCACCCGGTCGGGCCAGATCGTGGAGCAGGTCATTCGTCCCACCGGTCTGCTGGACCCCAAGATCGAGGTGCGGCCGGTGGAGGGGCAGATCGACGACCTCATCGGCGAGATCAACGCCCGCACCGCCCGGAAAGAGCGAGTGTTGGTTACCACCCTTACCAAGAAAATGGCGGAGGACCTCACCGACTATTTGCAGAACAACGGCATCAAGGTGCGCTATATGCACCACGACGTGGACACCATGGAGCGTATGGAGATCATCCGGGACCTTCGGCTGGGCACCTTCGACGTGCTGGTGGGCATCAACCTGCTGCGTGAGGGCCTGGACCTGCCCGAGGTGTCCCTGGTGGCCATTCTGGACGCGGATAAGGAGGGCTTCCTGCGCAGCGAGACCTCCCTCATCCAGACCATCGGCCGTGCCGCCCGAAATGCCGAGGGCATGGTGGTCATGTACGCAGATACCATTACTCCCTCCATGCGCCGGGCTATGGACGAGACGGAACGCCGCCGCCAGAAGCAGGACGCCTATAACAAGGAGCACGGCATCGTGCCCAAGACCGTTATCAAGTCGGTGCGGGACCTGCTGGAGATCTCTGCTCCGGCGGACGAGCCCTCCCAGGCCCGCCAGGGCCGGGTGAAGGCCATGAGCAAGCAGGAGAAGGCCGCCGAGATCGCCCGCCTGGAGAAGGCGATGAAAGAGGCTGCAAAAATGCTGGAGTTCGAGCTGGCCGCCACGCTGCGGGATCAGATCATCGAACTGCGAGGGCAGTGAGTGCCGCCTCTTTCTCCCCGCGCACAGCGCGGGCGCCCCGGAGGGGCGTACAAGCATTTTGGTATAGCCAAAATCTTGCCGCAGGCGGAATTTATTTCCGCCGAGGATAAAAAATAAATGGGGTCCCCGCGGGCTACGCCCGTGGGGTGGCTTGCGGGGGCAGTAAGCGTAAGCATATCAACAGAAGGAATGAGATCCATGGCAAAGCAGAAAGAAGAAAAGACCAACGTCATGCGCATTTTGGAGCAGAAGGGCATCCCCTTCACCCCCCATACCTATCCCCATGAGGAGGGCGTGGCGGTGGACGGGGCAAGTGTAGCCCGTTCCCTGGGCCAGGACCCGGAGTGCGTGTTCAAAACTCTGGTGGCTCGGGGCGCCTCCAAGGCCATCTATGTGTTTGATATCCCCGTGGAGGACACTCTGGACCTGAAAAAGGCGGCTAAGGCGGTGGGGGAGAAGTCCATTGCCATGCTCCACCAGAAGGAACTGCTGCCTCTCACCGGTTACGTCCACGGGGGCTGTTCCCCGGTGGGCATGAAGAAGCAGTACCCTACCGTGTTCCACGAGACGGCGGAGATCATCGACACCATCATGGTGTCCGCCGGAAAGATCGGCTACCAGGTGCAGCTCAACCCCGCTGACCTCATCGCCCTGGTGGGGGGCACCACCGCCGATGTAACGGTGGAATAATTCTGCTTTGTGGAGGGAAGCTGGATGAAGGAGACACAGCAGCGGGGCAGCGCCGGTCTGGTATTGGCCGGAGCCAGCCTGTGGGGGCTTATTGGTCTCTTCAACCGGGCCCTGCTGGGAGCTGGGTTAGGGCCGGAGAGCATCGTGCTGGTGCGCAACCTGGGCGGCCTTGTGGTGCTGGCCCTGGTGCTGGCAGTGTGGAAGCGGGAGACCTTCCGGGTGCAGGGGAAGCACCTGGGGTGGTTTTTCGGCACCGGCGTGGTGAGTGTGGTGTTCTTCACCTGGTGCTATTTCAGCTGTCAGGAGCAGTGCTCCCTGGCGGTGGCCGCCATTTTGCTCTATACCTCCCCCGCCTTTGTGGTGCTGCTGTCCGCCCTGCTGTGGCGGGACAAAATTACAAAGCGCAAGCTTCTCGCCCTAGGGCTCACCTTCTTTGGCTGCGCCTGCGTGGCGGGCATCTGGAGCGGCGAGGCCAGCCTGACCGGGCAGGGCCTGCTGCTGGGGCTGGGAGCCGGATTTTTCTACGCTCTGTACTCCATCTTCGGCCGTTTTGCCCTGCGCCACTACGGTCCATATACAGTCACCCTGTACACCTTCGTCTTTGCCGGTTTGGCTGCCCTGGTGTTCCTGCGCCCAGGAGAGCTGGCCGTGCTTACCACCCAGCCCAAGCTGTTGGGAGCCGCCGCCGCTCTGGTGGTGGTGTCCACTGTGCTGCCCTACCTGCTGTATACTGCAGGCCTGGCCCGCATCGACAGCGGCAAGGCCGCCATCCTGGCCTCGGTGGAGCCAGTGGTCGCCGCCCTGGTGGGGGTACTGGTGTTTCATGAGGCTATGGACATGTCCACCGCTCTGGGAGTTGTGAGCATCCTGGCGGCAGTGGTGCTGCTGCGAGAGTAACTAACTTCCCCCGCCTGGGGAGAGATCAAGATAGAGGAACGACACTATGCAGAATTTTATTGAGATCAAAGGGGCCCGGGAGAACAACCTGAAAAATATCGATCTGACCATCCCCCGGGACAAGCTGGTGGTGCTCACCGGCCTGTCCGGCTCGGGCAAGTCGTCCCTGGCCTTCGACACCATCTACGCCGAGGGTCAGCGCCGGTATGTGGAATCCCTGAGCTCCTATGCCCGGATGTTTTTAGGGCAGATGGAGAAGCCCGACGTGGACTACATCGACGGCCTCAGCCCTGCCATCTCCATCGACCAGAAGACCACATCCAAGAACCCCCGCTCCACCGTGGGCACTGTCACTGAGATCTACGACTACCTGCGTCTGCTGTGGGCACGGGTGGGCACCCCCCACTGTCCCATCTGCGGCAAGGAGATCAAGCAGCAGACCATCGACCAGATCATTGACCAGGTCCTGGCGCTGCCTGAGGCCACCCGCATCCAGGTGATGGCTCCGGTGATCCGGGGCAAGAAGGGCGAGCACGCCAAGATCTTTGAGGACGCCCGCCGCTCCGGCTATGTGCGCTGCCGGGTGGACGGCATTGCCTATGATCTCAGTGAGGAGATCAAGCTGGAGAAGAACAAGAAGCACAACATTGAGATCGTGGTGGACCGTCTGGTTATCCGGGAGGACATTGCTCGCCGCCTGACCGACAGTGTGGAGGTGGCATCCAACCTGGCGGGGGGCCTGGTGGTCATCAACGTGGTGGGGGAGGACCGGGACATCCTCTTCTCCCAGAACTATGCCTGTGAAGACTGCGGCGTGTCCATTGAGGAGCTCACCCCCCGGATGTTCTCCTTCAACAACCCCTTCGGCGCCTGCCCCACCTGTACGGGTCTGGGCAGTCAGCTGAAGGTGGATCCCGACCTCATCATCCCCAACAAGAATCTGTCCATCCTGGAGGGGGCCATCACCGCCTCCGGGTGGAACAACATCAAGTCCGACGGAATCTCCCGCATGTACTTTGACGCTCTGGCCAAGAAGTACCGCTTCAAGCTGGATACCCCGGTGAAGGACCTGTCCAAAGAGGTGCTGGATGTGATCCTCTACGGCACCAAGGGAGAGGAGCTTACCCTCCACTATGACCAGCCCCGGGGAAAGGGTACCCTTCACCAGGCTTTTGAGGGCATCTGCAACAACCTGGAGCGGCGGTACAAGGAGACCCAGTCCGACGCGGTGCGCAAGGAGCTGGAGGACTGCATGAGCCAGAGCCCCTGCCCCACCTGCCACGGCCGCCGTCTGCGCCGGGAGTCCCTGGCGGTGACGGTGGGCGGCATCGACATTGATACCTTCTGCCACAAGTCGGTCACCGAGGCCCTGGACTTCATGGAGCATCTGGAGCTCACCGAGACCCAGCAGATGATCGCCGCTCAGATCTTGAAGGAGATCAAAAACCGCTTGGGCTTTTTGCGCTCCGTGGGCCTTCAGTATCTCACTCTGTCCCGCTCCGCCGCCTCTCTCTCCGGCGGCGAGAGCCAGCGCATCCGCCTGGCCACCCAGATCGGCTCCTCCCTCATGGGCGTTCTCTATATCCTGGACGAGCCCTCTATCGGCCTTCACCAGCGGGATAACGACAAGCTGCTGAAAACCCTCCAGGACCTGCGGGACCTGGGCAACACTCTGCTGGTGGTGGAGCACGACGAGGACACCATGCGCGCTGCCGACTACATTGTAGACGTAGGTCCCGGCGCAGGAGTTCACGGCGGCGAGATCGTGGCGGCGGGTACCCCGGAGGAGGTCATGAACACCCCCGGCTCTATCACAGGAGACTACCTGTCCGGCCGGCGGAAGATCCCTGTTCCTGAGCACCGCCGGGAAGGCAATGGAAAGCATCTGAAAATCTTCGGCGCCCGGGAAAATAACCTGCGGGGTGTGGACGTGGACATCCCCCTGGGCACCTTTACCTGCGTTACCGGCGTGTCGGGCAGCGGCAAGTCCTCCTTGGTCAACGAGATCCTATACAAAAAGCTGGGGGCCGACCTGAACCGGGTGAAGGTGCGCCCGGGCAAGCACGACCGCATCGAGGGGGAGGAGTATCTGGACAAGGTCATCGACATTGACCAGTCTCCCATTGGCCGCACGCCCCGCAGTAACCCCGCCACCTACACGGGACTCTTCAACGACATCCGGGAGCTGTTTGCCTCCACTCAGGATGCCAAGACCCGGGGCTACGGTCCGGGGCGGTTCTCCTTCAACACCCGGGGAGGCCGGTGTGAGGCCTGCCAGGGCGACGGTCTGCTGAAAATCGAGATGCACTTCCTCCCTGATATCTACGTGCCCTGCGAGGTGTGTAAGGGCCGGCGGTACAACCGGGAGACCCTGGAGGTGCGCTATAAGGGCAAGAACATCTACGAAGTGCTGGAGATGACGGTGGACGAGGCCCTGCCTTTCTTTGAGAATCTGCCGAAGATCTATAACCGCCTGAAAACCCTGGAGGAGGTGGGCCTGGGCTATGTGAAGCTGGGCCAGGCCTCCACTACCCTGTCCGGCGGCGAGGCCCAGCGGGTGAAGCTGGCTACGGAGCTCAGCAAGCGCTCCACCGGCAAGACCATCTATATTCTGGACGAGCCCACCACCGGCCTGCACAGCTACGACGTGCAGCGTCTTATCGATGTGCTGCAAAAACTGGTGGACGCTGGCAACACCATCGTGGTAATCGAGCACAACCTGGATGTCATCAAAACCGCCGACCATATCATTGACCTGGGTCCCGAAGGAGGCGACGGGGGAGGTACCATTGTGTGTACCGGCACACCGGAGGAAGTGGCTGCCTGTCCCGGGAGCTACACCGGCCAGTATTTGGCGCGGATGCTGAAACCACAGGATTAACTTTATAGTTTCTTAATTCCAGCGCCATTGACGCGGGGAACGAAAATGTGTAGGATAGAAAGGAAACGCTAGAAAAAGGAGTTAGGGGCATGACCAGATATCACTTGACCCATCCCAAGGACGGGCGCTTTGCGCCTGCCTTTGCCCTGTATGAACAGAGCTTTCCCATCCATGAGCGGCGCACAAAGCAGGCTCAGCAGGCCCGTTTGGGCTGCCCTGGGTACCACTTTGACCTGCTGATGGAGGGGGAGGAGTTTCAGGGCATCCTTCTGTGGTGGGAAGCCGGCCCCTTTTGCTATGTGGAGCACTTTGCCATCATGCCCCAGCTGCGGGGAACGGGGATTGGGACCCGTGCCCTGGAGCAGCTGAGAGAGGAGGGGCGCCGGGTCCTTTTGGAGATCGACCCTCCGGTGGATGAAGTCTCCCGCCGCCGTCAGCGTTTTTACGAGAAGGCGGGCTTCTGCGCCAATCCCTACCACCATATCCACCCCCCTTATCGCGCGGGCTTTTCCGGCCATGCGCTGGTGGTGATGACCAATCCCGGACCGGCTGCGCCCAGGGAGTACCAGGACTTTGCCCGGTATCTGGATCAGGTGGTCATGTCGGATTGTAAGCCTCCTCTGGAAGAAAACAGATAAAAGGAGTTTCGTTCCCCCATGGATATCATGCACTTTTTAACGGAGACCGACTTTGGACGGTGTGTGTTCACCACGTTGGTTTCCATGATCCCCATCATTGAATTGCGGGGCGGCATCCCCTTCGGCGTGGCTCTGGGCCTGCCCTATCAGGAGGCCTTTGTCTCTGCCGTCATCGGCAATATTATTCCCGCACCCTTCATCATCGTCTATATCCGTAAGATTTTTATGATGATGCGCCGGTATATGCCCCGGCTCAACGGCGTAGTGGATAAGATGGAGAAAAAAGCCCACCTGAAGGGACAGAAGGTGAGCAAATACAAGTATATCGGCCTGTGGCTATTTGTGGCCATCCCCCTGCCCGGCACCGGAGCCTGGACCGGCTCCCTGGCTGCCGCCTTCCTGGACATGCGCCTGCGCAAGGCTTTCCCGGCGGTGCTGCTGGGTGTGCTGACCGCCGGCTGTATCATGACCGCTCTGACCCATGTGGGGGTCAACCTGTTTTCATGACACCATAGACCACCTCTGGGCATAGGATGGCCCGGAGGTGGTTTCCTTGACACAGTTGGGAGAACTGGCAGCGGCGGTGCTGTTTGTGATTTGGGCGGCAGTCCTGCTGTGGCATTTGTTTGGGCGGCTGCTGCGCCCCATGCGGGGAGAGCGCATTTGGATGCTCTTGCCTGGAGAGGGAGACGGCGAGGGGCTGGAGGCCACCCTGCGCTGGCTGGCTTGGTGCCGGGAGGGTGGCGTATTTCGCGGCTGGGCGGTGATTTTTGACCGCAGCCTCACCCCACAGGGCCGGGAGCTGGCCCTGAACCTGGCCCGGCGCTGGAGCTGGGTAAGCTGCTGCCCACAGGGAAGTCTGGAGGAGTGGCTAAGCCAGGACGAGGAACCATAACACGAGAGAGGAGGAGACTGTATGGACCAAGAGCGCGGAGAGAAGCCGGTGCTGGAGGGGACGGTCTCCTCCATTATTTTTCAAAACGAGGAAAACGGCTACACCATCCTCCGCCTGGATGCGGGGGAGGAGGAGATGACGGTGGTGGGCTCTATGCCCGGGGTGTCCCCGGGGGAGTACCTCACCGTCCGGGGCGAGTGGGTGCGCCACGCTACCTACGGCACCCAGTTCCGGGCCGATGTGGTGGAGCGCCGCCTGCCCCAGGGGTTGAAAGAGGTCTACCACTACCTGGCCTCTGGAGCGGTCAAGGGGGTGGGCAAAGCCACCGCCCGACTGCTGGTGGAGGAATTTGGGGAGGAGGCCCTCAACGTCATTGAGGAGGAGCCGGACAAGCTCACCAGAATCCGGGGCATCTCACCCAAGCGTGCCCGCACCATCAGCAACGCCTTCCGCCAGCAGATGGGCATGCGCCGCATGATGGAGTTTTTAAACCAGCATCAGCTGCCCCTGGAGCTGGCTATGCCTCTGTACCGCACCTACGGGGATGTGGCCCTGGAGGCGGTGCGCTCCAACCCTTACCTGTTATCCGGGTGGGAGTTTGGGGTGGACTTCTCCCAGGCCGACGCCCTGGCTCTGGAGCTGGGCGTGGAGGGGGAGGCTCCCCTGCGCCGGGAGGCTGGCCTGCTCTTTGAGCTGGACCACAACCTGAATAACGGCCACAGCTTCCTCCCGGCGGGCAAGCTGGTGGCGGCCACCGGACAGCTCTTGTCGGTGCCGGAGGAGCGGCTGGAGGAATCGCTGGACACGCTGGAGCGCCGGGGAGAGATCGTTCGGGAGGAGATCGCCGGAGAACAGGCGGTCTACCTGCCTCAGATCTACGAGGCGGAGGTGTACATCGCCCAGCGCATCGGGGAGATGAGCCGGGCCGAGCTGCTGCCTCCTGATAACCTGGACAAGCTGCTCAAAAAGATCCAGCACCGCCAGGGCATTACCTACGCCCAGCAGCAGCGGCAGGCGGTGGAGCAGGCCGCCGGACGGCAGGTGATGCTTCTCACCGGCGGACCGGGTACCGGCAAGACCACCTGTCTCCGGGGCGTGCTGGCTCTCTTTGAAGCCATGGGGCTGGAGACGGCGCTGGCCGCACCCACCGGACGGGCGGCCAAGCGCCTGGGGGAGCTGTGCTCCACCGAGGCCTCTACCATCCACCGCCTGCTGGAGACCGGCTTTGACCCTCACACCGGCCAGCTGGTCTTTACCCGCAACGAGTACGATCCCCTGGAGGTGGACGCCGTCATTGTGGATGAGGTGTCCATGGTGGATGTGCCCCTTATGGCGGCGCTTTTGTCCGCATTAAGAGACGACTGCCGCCTGGTGCTGGTGGGCGACCCGGATCAGCTGCCCTCCGTGGGGCCGGGCAACCTGTTTTCCGATCTCATCCGCAGCCAGGTGGTGCCCACCGTGCGGCTTACCGAGATTTTCCGTCAGGCCGCCCAGAGCGCCATTGTCCGCAACGCCCACCAGGTAAACCAGGGGGTGCTCCCCGACCTGCGGGAGAACCGGGGAGACTTTTTCTTCCTGCGCCGCCGGGACGCCCAGAGCGCGGCGGAGACCATCGTGGACCTGTGCCGCCGCAGGCTGCCCGAGAATATGGGCATCCCCGCCGACCAGATTCAGGTCCTCTCGCCCACCCGCCGCCGGGGCACCGGCACAGGAGTGCTCAACCAGGCTCTCCAGGCTGCCCTGAACCCGCCGGATGAGAACAAGGGGGAGCGCCGCTTCGGGGACTGGATCTTCCGGGCGGGGGACCGGGTCATGCAGGTGAAAAACAACTACGACATTCTCTGGCGGGAGGATGGAGGCACGGACTCCGGCATGGGCATGTTCAATGGCGATATTGGGGTCATCCGGGAGGTGGACCGGGAGTGCATCACCGTGGACTTTGACGGCAAGGTGGTGGAGTACTCCCCCGACATGCTGGGGGAGCTGGAGCCCGCCTTTGCCGTGACGGTACATAAGGCCCAGGGCAGCGAGTACCGGGCGGTGATTTTGGCCGCTCTGGACGGTGCGCCTATGCTGATGACCCGGGGCGTGCTCTATACCGCTATCACACGGGCGAAGGAGCTCTTTATCATCGTGGGAGACGACCAGGCAGTGGAGCGCATGGTGGCCAACAACCGCCAGACCCGCCGTTATTCGGGGTTACGAGCGCGGTTGCTTTCCTTGTAAGAAAAGCCGCTTTCTTGAAAGAAAGCTTGGCAAAGAACTTTCTGCAAAACTTCGTTTTGCTTCCGGGCAAAAGCAGGAGTCTGTACCATCAGACGAAAATAAAAATAGGGATGGCATTGCCATCCCTATTTTTTTCAAGAAACCTGTAACTTATCTGAAAAAGCGGCGTTTAACAAGTGGAACCAACAAACAGGGGACCGGGAGGGGGTGGAGTATGAGCCAGGATTTTGCAGCGGCCTGCCAGATCTACTATGACCGGGTATACCGCTTTCTTCTGGCCCTCTCCGGCGATCCCAACCAGGCGGAGGACCTGACTCAGGAGGTCTTTTACCGGGCACTGCTCCATATCGGCAGCTACCGGGAGCAGGGGCAGATGCTCACCTGGCTGTGCGCCATCGGGAAGAACCTCTGGCTCAGCCAGTGCCGCAAGGAGCGCCGCAGAACTCCCACCCTCGCCGACACGCCTCAGCCCGGACCGGAGGAGGCCCTCTCCGCTCAGGAGGTCCAAAATACCCTGCGCCGGGCGGTGGCCGCCCTGCCGGAGGACTACCGGGATGTAGTCATCCTTCACATCTACGGTGAGATTTCCCTCAAGGAGATTTCGGCCATGAAGGGCAAGTCGGAAAGCTGGGGCAAGGTCACCTACTACCGGGCCAAACAGATGTTAAAACAGAAATTGGAGGGACTGCGATGAAAAACAAGTGTGACATTGTTCAGGACCTGCTTCCCCTCTATGTGGACGGCTGCTGTACCCAGAGCAGCCGGGAGCTGGTGGAGGAGCACCTGCAGGAGTGTGCCGCCTGCAAACAGGTATTTGGGGAGATGACGGGGGATATTCCCGCTCCGGAGGAGCCCCAGCCTGAGACGGAGCCTGTCCCGGCAGAACCCGTTCCGGAGGAGCCGGAGAAAAAGCATGAGAAAACCTTCCGCAAGGGGATGAAGAAGATACGCCGCCGGTGGATTGCCTCCCTGATTGTGGTAATTATTCTGGTGCCCTTCGTGCTCCTGGGTATCGCCCAGGTCACTGGAGACGGCCTGTGCTATACCAACCTCCATGAGTTCTACCTGGCCCACGCCTTCTTGGGAAAGATGAAGGCTGGGGACTATGAGGGAGCGGCCAAGTATGTGGACCGGGAGACCAGACGGGGGGAGTTTCAGGAGCGCTTTACCGAAGAGGAGCTGGCAAACTATGAGCAGGATGCCATCGACACCTTTGTGGCTGCCGCCCAGGGCTACACCGAGATGGGAGGACTCTCCGGCTACCGCTTCCACTGGGGTGGATATGCCTCTGCCGTGGTAGGCGGCGAATCGTTCGATGGGGATACTTTCTACCGCTTTGACTTTACCATCACCGTGGGCGGAAAAGATTACCTGGCATCCCTGGAGGTAACGGATAACGGGGTGACGAACTGCTCGGTCTATGACAACCCCATGGGCGGCCCACAGCAGCTCAATGCCATCAACGTGTGGGAATACACCCTGTGGGACGAATATGAGGCCCGTTATGATAACCCGGAGCGGGAGGCTGCGTATACCGCGTTTGTGGAACAGCGGGCATACGAGAGCGGTCTCCAGGTAGCTCCCAAGGAATAATCCTTGCAAGAGAAAGAACAGCCCGGCGCGCGTTTTAACGTGCGCCGGGCTGTTTTTCGTCATATGCTTACTTTTTGAAGCCGTCCTTCAGGCTGACGGCGCGGTTGAACACCAGAGCGCCGGGCTTGGAGTCCTTGCTGTCGGCACAGAAGTAGCCAAGACGCAGGAACTGGAAGCGGTCGCTGGGCTGGGCGTTGGCCAGGCTGGCCTCCAGCTTGCAGCCCTCCAGCACCTCCAGGGAGCCGGGATTCAGGCAGTCCAGGAAGTCCTTGTCGCCGCCATCGGGATTCTCGTCGGCAAACAGGTTGTCGTACAGACGCACCTGGGCATCCACAGCGGTCTCAGCGTCCACCCAGTGGATGGTAGCGCCCTTCACCTTCCGGCCGTCGGCAGGGTTGCCGCCCTTGGAGTCGGGATCATAGGTGGCCAGGATTTCCACCACATTGCCCTGCTCGTCCTTCACACAGCCGGTGCACTTGATGAGGTAGGCGCCCTTCAGGCGGCACTCGGGGCCGTCGGGGTAGAGACGCTTATACTTGGGAATGGGAGTCTCCAGGAAGTCGTCGGACTCCACATAGAGGTTGCGGGAGAAAGTGACCGGACGGGTACCGGCCTCGGGATCGTTGGGGTTGTTCTCCACCTCGAAGGTCTCGCTCTGGCCCTCGGGATAGTTGGTGATGGTCAGCTTGATGGGGCGCAGCACCGCCATGGCACGCTGGGCGTGCTCATTGAGGTCCTCACGCAGGCAGTGCTCCAGGAAGCCGTACTCCACGGTGGAGGTGTTCTTGGCCACGCCGATGCGGTCGCAGAAGTTGCGGATGGAGGCGGGGGTGTAGCCGCGGCGGCGCAGGCCGCACAGAGTGGGCATACGGGGATCGTCCCAGCCGGAGACGTACTTCTCCTCCACCAGCTTGCGCAGCTTCCGCTTGCTCATGACGGTGTAGTTGATACCCAGGCGGGCAAACTCGATCTGACGGGGCTTGCTGGGCACATCGGTGTTGTTGATTACCCAGTCGTACAGGGGACGGTGGTCCTCATACTCCAGGGAGCACAGGGAGTGGGTGATGCCCTCCAGGGCGTCCTGGATGGGGTGGGCGAAGTCGTACATGGGGAAGATGCACCACTTGGTGCCCTGACGGTGATGCTCAATATAGCGGATGCGGTAGAGCACCGGGTCGCGCATGTTGAAGTTGCCGCTCTCCAGGTCGATCTTGGCCCGCAGGGTGTACTTGCCCTC